>ULSB01052492.1_pt1 | contig 25624 bp, 16 predicted proteins | sample 1955741 | NCBI WGS metagenome assembly ULSB01 (sample SAMEA4835691, study PRJEB28245) | human gut metagenome | biome: gut microbiome; material: fecal sample | place: Denmark | collected 2008
CCAGGCGTGCGTGTTCCCGCTGTTCTACAAGTCCATGAAGGGCATGCGCAAGATGCAGGCCCAGATGGCCGTTTTGCAGCCCAAGATGCAGCGCATCCAAAACAAGTACAAGGGCAAGAACGATCCCGCCAGCAAAGAGGCTTTGCAACGCGAGATGATGAAGCTCTACCAGGACAACGACGCGAACCCGATGGGCGGCTGCACGTCGATGCTGCCTATGTTCGTGCAGGGTCCTGTGTTCATGTGCATGTTCTACACCCTGTCGGCCATTCCATACATCGCCCGTGGCAAGTTCAGGAACGGTTCCGGCCTCGGCGCCTTCGACATCGCCACCGCCAAGCAGTTCACCTCCACCAACGTGTTCGGCGTGAACGTGGCCGAGAACTTCACCACTGCCGACATCCACGGCAAGATCATCATCGGCATCTTCGTGGCGTTGATGTGCTTCTGCCTGTGGCTCATGCAGTACAACAGCATGAAGCGCAACATGGCCCAGAGCGCTGCGAACAAGCAGACTGAAATGATGCAGAAGATGATGCTGTGGATGTTCCCGATCATGTACATCTTCTCCGGCGTCGCCATGCCGTTCGCAGTGCTGGTGTACTGGCTGACCAACAACATCTGCAACCTGCTGCGTTCCGTCTGGCAGATCCACGTCTTCCCGACTCCGGGATCCCCGGCCGCCGAAGCGAAGGAAAAGCGCGACCACGCCCACGAGAACGCCCGCCGCGCCAAGGCCGGTCTGCCGTCCCTCGAAGAGGAGGAGCTGCAGAAAGCCAAGAAGGCCGCGGAGGCGAAGGAAAAGAACGGCTTCCAGCGTCAGCAGCCAAGCCGCAAAAAGAAGAAGAAGAAATAACATCAAGTGTGTGTCCTGTGTTTCACGTGAAACGCAGGACACACCGCTTTTGTATCGGGCGAATCGCCCATATGATACAACCCAATCAGTAGACTTTCAGTAGACTTGAAATAATACGAACCCCGCTCAAAGGAGTAAAACACCATGGCGCAGGATGCTGAGAAAACCATCGATCAGCTCAATGACGAAGCTGACATCGCTGCCGATTACCTTGAAGGATTGCTTGACATCGTCGACTACGAGGGCGATATCGAAATGGGCGTGCGCAACAACCGTCCGACCGTGCAGATCGTTGCCGACGACGACACCGACATCAAACATCTGATCGGACGCAACGGCGAAGTCGTGGACGCCCTGCAGCAGCTCACCCGACTCGCCGTACAGCAGAAGACCGGCGAGCGGTCCCACCTCATCGTGGACGTGGACGGCTATCTGAAGCGCAAGCGCCAGCGCCTGCACGACCTTGCGCTGGATGCCATCGACGAGGCGCGCGAGACTGGCGAGCCGGTGGACCTGAAGCCGATGAACTCCTTCGAACGCAAGATCATCCATGATGTGGTGCGCGAGGAAGGCATGAAGTCTCGGTCCCATGGCGAAGAACCGCATCGTTACGTCACGGTGTACGTCAAGGCTTCCGCAGCCGATGACGCCGACGAGATCGACGAAGCCTGAAATAGTTTCACGTGAAACATGAAGCGTCGCGAGTTTCTCGCGGCGCTTTTTGATGCCTGTAGATTAGGATGGTGTGCATGAGTGATGTGAATGACGAATTGGATGGGTCGCCGATTCTTGAGGAAGTGCTTGGCGATGCATTGGGCAAGTTGAAGGTGTTTCACGTGAAACTTGCTGCGGAAGGAGAGCCGCGCGGGCTGATAGGGCCACGCGATGTCGGTATTATTTGGGAACGGCATATTCTGAACTCCGCGGCCATCGTACCGTTCATCCGTGAAGCAACGGCCAAGAGGCAATTCAAGACGGTGGCGGATATCGGCAGTGGTGGAGGATTCCCCGGTATCGTGGCGGCCGCCTGCCTGCCGGACCACCAGTTCACTTTGGTGGAACCGATGGAACGCCGTATCGAATGGCTTCATGAGTGCGTTGACGAAATGGGATTGGACAATGTCTCGATAGTGCGCTCCCGAGCCAACGCCGTAATCGAAGCCGTCCGCGGTTCGAACGGTGGCCGGAAGGGCAGGGGAGAGGATGCCGTCGATCTCGACGGAAATCCCATCCCGGTCAGGCATCCGTTTGCCGTGGTGACCTGCCGTGCGGTCGCGCCGATGACCAAACTATCCGGATGGACGCTGCCGTTGCTGGACAAAGGCGGACGGCTGGTTGCCCTGAAAGGACGATCCGCGCAGGAGGAAATCGTCAAGGCCACCAAAGAGATCTCCAAAAACGGCGGTATCCATCCCCGCGTGGTGGAGGCCGAGGTCGGTCCGGGTCTGGAAACGACGCATGTGCTGATGGTGGACAAGCGATAAGTTATCCACAAAATCGCGTGAGTTATCCACAGTATCCACAATCGCGGAAATGTGTTACGAAGCATCTTGAAGAAGCTTGGAATTGCAACGATTGTTCTGTGGATAACTTTTGGGTGGTCGGATGAGTTATCCACCAACTATCCACCGTTGTTCACAATGGTGCACATGGCCGTGAACAGGTGAAAATCTGTCCACCCAAATGATGAAACTTGATTGTTGAATATGTATAGGAAGGCTAGTTCATGACTGGACCTGAAGAACCAGACAATTTGACGTCGATGGAATCCGCCACGGAAACCATCAAGCGAATCTTCGAAGGCTCGACATCCCCCGTAGGCGCGCAAATCGCTGATGAATCGACGCGATACAAGGCATTGGAGCATGCGGTCTGCCCGAAGCCGGCCCAAACGCGCTTGATCGCAGTCGCCAACCAGAAAGGTGGCGTCGGCAAAACCACATCCGCGGTGAACCTGTCCGCGGCCTTGGCCCGTTTCGGATGCAAGGTCCTGCTTATTGATATGGATCCGCAGGGCAACGCCTCCACGGCATTGGGTGCCCCGCACGCCTCCGGTCAGCCTTCGGTGTATGACGTCATCGAAGGACGCAAGCGCATCGCGGAAGTCAAGTGCACGTGCCCTGATTTCGACAACCTCGACGTGGTCCCCGCATCCATCGATTTGAGTGGCGCCGAACTTGAGGTCGCCGACATGGCGGATCGCAACTCGCTGCTGAAGAACGCGGTGGACGAGTTCCTCGCCACCAGCGAAGAGCATTACGATTACGTGATCATCGACTGCCCGCCGAGCCTGGGTCTGCTGGTGATCAACGCCATGTGCGCCGTGCACGAAATGCTGATTCCGATTCAGGCCGAGTATTACGCCTTGGAAGGTTTGGGCCAGCTCATCAACACCATCGGACTGGTGCAGGAACATTACAATCCGTCGCTGCTGGTCTCCACGATGCTCATCACCATGTACGACAAGCGCACGCTGCTGAGCCGCGAAGTGCATGGGGAAGTGAAGAAGCACTATCCGACAATCGTGCTCGACACCACCATTCCGCGCACGGTGAAGATTTCCGAAGCGCCAAGCTTCAACCAAAGCGTGATCGCATACGACCCCAAGGGCATGGGTGCGATCGCGTACTGCGAAGCCGCGCTGGAACTTTCGCGTCGTTCCGATACGGTGCTGCAGGCAATCGATGCAAGAAGGAATGAGAACTGATCATGGCAACTAAGTCGCGTTTGGGTAAAGGTCTTGGCGCACTGTTTCCTTCTCTTCCGGGGGAGCCGCAGCATCAGGAGCATGCGGCGCCTGCCGCTGCCGCCAAGGAAGTCAAGGCTTCCAAGACTGATGGGCATGTGGAATCCAAGAGCGCGTCCGCTACCGCACAGGCATCGGTGAACGCCGTGCAGGGGATGAAGCATGCTGTTTCACGTGAAACAACCAAGAAAAACCAGCATCGTCGTGCCAGCATGCCGTCGATTTCGTTGAACGAAAGCGCGCATCCCGCGGACATGTTCTTCGGCTCCACCGCTCAGCCAGCTTCCGAACAGGGCGAGCAGCAGGGGAGTGTTTCACGTGAAACCACGCCGACCGAACATAAGAAGGACGAACCGGAACTGCTTCCCGTGCAGGGTGGATATCTGGTTGAACTGCGTTTGAGCGACGTCGGTCCCAATCTGCATCAGCCACGTACCATTTTCGATGAAGACGACCTGCGCGAGCTAGCCGAATCCATCAAGGAAGTCGGCGTACTGCAGCCAATCGTCGTACGCAAGCGTCCGCAATCGCAAATCGAAGCCGCCCGCAGGGGAGCCACAGCCAAACCGGCCGAACCGCACAACATGTTCGACGGGCGCATGGATAGCATGTACGAGCTCATCATGGGCGAACGTCGTTGGCGCGCATCGCAGATCGCCGGCCTGAAAACGATTCCGGCCATCGTCAAAACCACCGCCGATGACGACATGCTACGTGACGCACTGCTGGAAAACCTGCATCGCGTCGCGCTGAATCCACTGGAAGAGGCGGCTGCCTACCAGCAGATGATCGACGATTTCGGCCTGACGCAGGCCCAACTGTCCAAGTCGGTGTCAAAATCCCGTCCGCAAATCGCCAACACCTTGCGATTGCTCAACCTGCCGGCCGCCGTGCAAAAGAAGGTCGCATCCGGACTGCTGTCCGCGGGCCACGCGCGTGCGTTGCTGGGACTGCCGACGGAAGCGGATATGGAACAGCTGGCCACGCGCATCATCGCCGAGGGACTGTCCGTACGCAGCACCGAGGAAATCGTGTCGATGAAGGCCGCCGAAAGCGACCAGCCCAAGAAGCCGAAGGCCAGCAAGCTCAATCCGTGGGCTGGTACCCCCGTTCAGGTTGGTCTGGAGCAGCGTTTCGGCACCAAGGTCTCCATCAAGGGATCGAAGAAGCACGGGCGAATCGAAATCGTGTTCAAATCGGAAGACGATATGAAACGCATCGTCGACCTGCTTATGCAGCAGCAGAGCTGAACGAACCGAGCCAATCGAGCTCGGCGAGCGATAATGATTTGAACGATTTGAGCCTTACTTGAGCGAATCGAGATAAGCCTGCGCGTCCAGCGCGGCGCGGCACCCCATGCCCGCCGCGCTGATGGCCTGCCGATAGACGCTATCCACGCAGTCTCCCGCGGCGAAAACGCCGGGTTCGCTGGTACGCGTGCTGGCGCCATCGACCGTGATATAACCAGCTGAATCGACGTCTACAAGCCCGTTAAGAAAAGCAGTGGCAGGAGTGTGCCCAATCGCCATGAAAACGCCGTTAGCGGGGATTGCAGAGGTCTTTTCGGTGGCGGTGTTGCGCACCTCCACCTCCTGTACGCCGTTCTCGTCGCCGCGAATCTCCTGCACCACAGCGTCAAGCATGAAATCGATTTTCGGATTGCGTTGCGCACGCTCCACCATGATGCGGGAAGCACGGAACGTGGAACGCCTATGAATAAGGGTGACGGACGAGCCGAAACGGGACAGGAAATCAGCTTCTTCGAAAGCGCTGTCGCCGCCGCCGACCACCACAATCGGCTTGTTGCGGAAGAAGAAACCATCGCAGGTGGCGCAGTAGGAGACACCTTTGCCTGCGTATTCCGTCTCGCCTGGCACGCCCAGCTTACGATAGTTTGAGCCTGTTGCGATGACCAGCGCGCGTGCGTCGTACACGTCGCCGCCGTCAAGGGTGACGGTTTTGATGCCGGAATCGGCATTCGAAGCAACCGAAACAACATCGTCCCAAACGATATGCGCGCCGAACCGTTCCGCCTGCTTGCGCATATTGTCCATCAGATCCGGACCCATGATGCCATCGGGAAAGCCTGGGAAATTCTCCACTTCGGTGGTGTTGACCAACTGGCCGCCGGGCGTCAGCGCGCCGGCGACGACCAGCGGCTCGAAGCCGGCGCGGCCAAGATAGATCGCGGCAGTATAGCCAGCCGGGCCGGAACCGATAATCACCACATCACGCATATCATTCATGGTTGCTACTGTAATGCAGTTTCCACGACGGTTGCGGGCGGTTTTGCAGATGGCGTTCAAAAAGGCGTCAAAAAGGCGTTCAAAAAAGTCAGCTATCCGTCACGTTGTTTCACGTGAAACAAAAGGAGGGTGTGCGGAACAATCCGCACACCCTCCTTGTCTGCCGATGCGTCAGAAAATCTGCACCGAATCGATGTACAGCTGGTTGCCGGGAAGGCTGTCGAACGGCACCCACAAGAGGATGTCCTGGGTCTCCACGGCCTTGTTGAACTTGATTTCGGTGGTGCCGCTGGCGTCGAACTCGAACTGGGCGACCTGTTCACCCTGGTTCGGGCTGGACTTGGCGTTCACGCGAATGTAGCCCTGGCCACCGGAAGAACGGATCTTGATGACCATGCGATACGCTTTCTGGGGCTGGCTGAGGTGGAGGTAATAACCGTAACCCTGTTGTCCGTCCGGATTGGACAGGAACTGGCGGTTGTCGATCTCATACGGAGTCGTGTTCTCCGGCATCTTCGGTTCCGGAACCTTCCGCACCTTCTTATCCGAAGTCACCACCTTGTCGACGTCCTTCTTGGCGGAATGGTTCTTCTTCGTGGTTTTCTTCGGCTTGCTGGAATCGGAGCTGCCGTTGTCGGAGCTGTTGGCATCGTTGGAATCGCTGTTTGCATCGCTGGCGGAGCTGCTGCCATTGCCGGAATCGCCATTATCGCCGAAAGGCACGTCGTCAAGGTTCATTTCCGGCCACGGATTGTTGGAATTCGTATTGGTGATGCCGTCATCCGGCTTCTTGGTCAAACCATGAATGGCGAATCCCAATGCGACGGCCACCACAATGAACGCGACCACAATGGCCACGACCTTGGTGGTGAGCTTGCCGAACAATTTGGCATTGGCGACCTCGGCCGGACTGGAGGAAGAGGCTTTAGGGGCAAAGCTCGGCGGCACCGCAACGGGGGTTCCGTTTTCGTTCTGATATGCCGCGTCGATCGCTTCCTGCTCCGCCTTCAACGCGCGTGCGGATTCCTCGCCCGGCTCGATGACCCGTCCGTCAGGTCCGATCACCGGAATGCGACCGGTCTTCTCCAATTGCGAATCGTCCGTATGATAATCGCCCTGCGGCGACGGCGTGGAAACACGGATGGGGAAGGAGAACGGCGAATCCACATCTTCGGAGGATCCGTCGAGGTCCTCTTCGCTGAGTAGTTCGCGGCTGTTGTTCCACAGCGATTTCACGGCACCGCCGGTCGCGGCCATACCCTTGGCCAAGGCTTCCTTGCTGTCGGAGAAATCAGTGTGTGGTTCAGGCGCTTCGAACGTCATTTCCGGAATGCTTCCGGTTTCAGCCAGCGTATCGGGCAAGGCGATGGCATCCTGCTCGAGAATCTGCAGCAGGGGCACGTTCACAATCGAGCATTCCGAATCCGCGGACGGTAACGCAATATCGGGGCCGTTAAGCTTCGCCAGCGGCTCGTAGTCGCCCAGCAACGCCTCCAATTCGGCGATGGTGGCCATCGGAACGGTCGGGAAACCGTCCTTCTCCTTGAGATCCAGACCACGCTTGCAAATCACGCGGAACTCCATCGGCACGTTCGGTGAAATCGCGTCAAGATGGTAGTTCGTGGACAGCGTCGACGGCGTGCGCGTCAGCAGGGAATACAGCAGGGAAGCGACCTGGCGAATCGCAAGCTGCTCCTGGTTTTCCACGGATTGCACGCGCGAAGTATCGGCCAGCATGATGCTTACCGGCGCGTCGGCGATTTCAATGCCGTTGCGGGTCAATCGCACGGTGTCCGTGCTGATCGAGAAATGCGTGAGATTGTCTTTCTGCAACACGTGCAGGGCTTCGACGACCTCACCAAGAATGGAACGGATCGCGGTGAAGCTCAGCGGCTTGCTGGACTGCGTGAGATACTCGCTCAACGCCATGCCGGCATCGAGCTGCGTGATCACCAACGCCACCTCGCCCACGTGCTGAAGCTGCAGCACCTGCGTGAAATGGGCGTCGTGGGAAATCGCCAGCATGGAGGCCGTCGCATTGACGTCCTGCAAAGCCTTGCGGTTGTTGACGATAAAAAGCTGGCAATCCCGGGCAAGCACGTGATCGCTTGCCTTCCAAACCTGCAAGCCGGTTTCCTCGCGCAATGGCGAAACCAGCACATAGCGGTTGCTGATGGTATCTCCCAGTTGAGGTTTCATGGTTTCCTTCAACTCTGTAACGATTGTTCTACCTACGCTGTTATTCTTGGTCGCCGTTTTCGGCGGTACTTTGCTCAAGTTTACCGTTGGGGCTGGCCGTTCCGCCAGACTTAGGCTTGTTGCCAAGCCCTGGTATGCGGGCGGCGAGCATGCCCACGACCGAAGTGAGCTCCTCGGCACGCAGCGCCCACAGGCACGCCAGATAGACGATGGCGATGACGATGGTGAGCAGTATCGCGGACAGAACCGCCTGACCCCAGTTCATAGTGCCGTCGTCGGGGCCGATATGCGCTCCGACCAGCCGGTAGACGCCGTTGCGGCACAGCAGGCCAATCACGCAGGCGGCTATCGTGGCCACCAGCGCCTTCGCATAGGCGGTGATGATGCGCTTGTCGTCCACATCGCCGTCGAAACGGGAGCGGAGCATGTGCGTGAGCAGCGGATACGGCAGGATGAAGCTCACCGAAATCGCCAATCCGATGACGGTGATCCACTGCGTGGGCGGCAGAATGAACGTCGACGCGATGATGACGCCACCCTGGATGGCCATGGTGATCGCCATGAAAATAAACGGATGCTTGCCGTCTTCGAACGCGTAGAACGTGCGTTGGATGACCAAATACGAGCTGGAAAGTGGCAGGCCGATGCCCAAAGCGGCGAGCGGCGCGCTGATGAGCAGCGCCTCACGCACGCTGATGGACGGCAGCAGTGCGAGGATGATCGGCAACGGAAGCACGATGAACGCCGCTGCGAAGAAGCACATGATGAGATTGAGATTACGCAGGGCCGAGCTCAGATCCTTGCGCGCCTCGTCGATATTGCGGTCCGCGATGGCTTTCGATATTTTCGGGAAGATCGCAGTGGCGATGGACACGGCGATCAGCGAATACGGCAGCATGTAGATGGTGTACGCATTCTGATACGAGGCGTTGCCGGCCACGTCCAACTGGCTCATATGCAGCTGTTCCGAAGCCTTGAACGGCGCGCTGGTGGCCACGCGGGTGACGATGATGTTGACGATCTGATCGACGCCGACGATGCCGAGGCTCCACGCGGCGACCGGTCCCATCGAACGCAGTCCGATGCCGTGAACGCCGAATTTCGGACGGTATTTCAGGCCGATTCTCGTCAAAGGAATGAACAGCACCAGCGCCTGGAACGCCACGCCAAGCGTCCAAGTGCCGGCGGTCAGCGCGATTTTCGTCGGCGTCCAGAAGTCCAGCGGACGTTCCGTGGCCCTGCCGAACATCGCGATGAACGCGCCGAAACCGATGCAGCTGATGATGTTCGCGCCGACCGAGCTCCACGCATACGTGACGAAATGGTCCTTCGCCGCGAGAATCTGCCCGATCACCGTATACAGGCCGTAGAAGAAGATCTGGGGCATGCACCACAAGGTGAAGGAGGTGGCGAGGGCCATGGTTTCGGCGCTGCCGTTGACATACAGTTTGGTCAACAACGGCGTGGCAACGGCCATGAGCAGCGTCACACCCAACAACAAGGTGATGGCAAGGGTGATGAGCTTGTTGAGCTTGGTTTCGGCGTCCTTCGATTTCAGCGTGCGCACGATCTGCGGCACAAGCACCGCGTTGAAGATGCCGCCGGAAACCAGTGTGTAGATGACCTGCGGAATCATCGAACCGGCCTGGTAGGCGTTGGCGGCATAGCCGGTGGTGCCCAAGGCCCAGGCAAGCAGGATGGTGCGGATTTGGCCGGTCACGCGCGAAGCGGCGGTACCGGAGGCCATGATCAGTGAGTTACGGCCAACGGAAGAACTCATTCGTCGGGATCCTTCTTACGGTTGAATTGACGCCACAGTCCCACAGCGCCCAAGAGCACGGCGAAGCCGATGATGACGAAACCGCTCTTGTCGCTGATCTGCAGCGCGCTGGTGATGTGGGTGACCTGCGTGGCTCCAAACGCTGCACCATTCCTGTCGAACAGGCTGATGGTGGCGTTGGCGGTGCCGGACGTGGACACACGGATGGTGAACGCCACCTGTGCCTCGCCGTGGGGCGGCACCTGCACGGTGTCGAATCGGGACGTGACGATCTGCATGGAATCGGTCAGCGACGAGACCTTCACCTTTACCGGGTACGGGTGGCTGTTGCTGATGGTCACCGGCATTTTCGCGGTTTCGCTGACCACGTTCACGCTTTCCGTCGGCGTGATCGCCACACCGTTGATCAGCAGGACCGCGAGCTGGTTCGCGCCTTCCGCCATCGTGCTTCTGGAAGGGCTCTCGCCGCCCAACGCGTGCAGGGCCATGATGGTGTGGGCGTTCGTCAGCTGCCTGCTCCAGGTGTTGACGTCGGATTCGTCTTTTCCGTTCGGCTTGACGAGGATCGACGTATTGAAACGTTTGATGTTGCTCGATGAGTTCGCCAGCGCGCTCAGAGTCTGCTGGACGTCGCTGCGCATGCCATCGGTAAGGCCGTCCGTTTGGGGAAGGTCGGTTGACATGCTGGCCGCATCTTCGGAGATGTCGGCATCCTTCAACGTGGCAAGGTCAGTGAGGTTCAGCCACGGCGACTGCTCGATGTCGCTCATCAGCGCGTCCACAACACTGGGGTCGGAATCCTCGTTCAGACAGACCAGCAGGTTGCGTTCCGCATAAGGCTGTTCCATCTGGTAGAACGCGCTTTGCGCGACGAATCGCGCCAATCTGCCGGCCGTGGTTCCCTCGCTGTCGGCGTTGGCATCGTCACTGGTCGCCTTGCCTTGGGCCAGGCCGGAAAGCACATTCTGCGCGGAAAGCACGGTGATGTCCCCGGCATCGGTGGAGACCACCGTCTTGCCGGTACGTACGGTAGCCGCATCGTCCTCTTCGAAGTCATGCGTGGCGATGACGGTGCCGTACCCCTGCTGGCGGGCCTTCGTCAACGCTTGTAGGGTCCAATTGCCGTTGCCCTGCCACGCGTATGCGGTGATGTCCGCGTTGCTGTCACCCAATGCCGATTGATAGGTTTTCCGGGCTTTGGCTGCGGACCATTGACGGTCGTTGATGCCGGTTGCGCTGTAGGCCGGAGCGTTGTTCATGGCGCTGTAGGCGGTTATGTCGAACAATGCGGGCTGGGTGATGCCGTCGACCCGCGTTGGCATCGCCATCGCCTGCAGGTAGGTCGGATCTCCTACGACCTGCAGCATGTCGTGCTTGGCGAAGGTCTGCTGCAACGATTTGAGCCGTGCGTCGTCATCCTTGCTGGGTATGGCGATTTTCGCCAGTTTCGAGGAGGAAATACCCCCTTCATCGACCAGCTGTCCAAGCAGCTTGCTGTCGGTGGTCCACCCGTTGGCGGCCAGCGGCTGGGCGACGGTGATGTGCAGCGCCGGCGTGCTGGGCGTGTGGAGTCCCGCGCCGGTGCGCGTCACGAACGTATGCGATTGAGCAAGGGGGGTTCCGTTGGCGGAATAGCTCAGCAGCACCGGCTTCGGCCCCCAAGAGTTGATGGCCGCGAGCGATTCCTGATGGGCGTCCGCGTCGATGCTCACGTTGGCGCTGGCTCCCGGCTGCAACGCGGGCACATCGGCCTGTCCCACGGATTGCGGGGTGGGGATTCGCCCGTTGCCTTCAGACCAATCCTGGATGTCGTTGCGCGAAACGAACGTGTAGAAGGCGTTCATGGCCAGCGTCAGCGTTCCCGCGGGAATCTCCTGTCCGGTCGTGTTGGTCACCGTGGCGTTCAGATGGTATCCGGAGGTGTCCGTCAATACGGCCGTGGAAGAGTTGATGGACAACATACCGTCCGTCGACTCCGCCGATGTGGTCGATTCCATGGCCCTTGCCGATGGCGTGGGTGCGTATAACAACATCAACGCCATGGTCAATACCATGGCGAGGATGGATGATAACGCGCGAAGGCCACGCGAAACGTGCCGTTGTGCGGATTGATTCACTATTACGCCTGTCTGTTGAGTTTCCTTGCGTACAACCATGCTATCTTCCGTTCGTTCGGATAGCTCAGCACATCGTCCAAATCAGCAAAATCCACCCAAATGGCGTCTTCGGCCTCATGGTCGGGATCGCCTTCGACGGTCAGCTCGCCGCCGATCTGCCGCAACGCGAAGTGGTGCACCAGCTTGTGCACGCGTTGGCTGGTACCGGTGAACCAATAGTCGATGGTGGCGATGGAATCGACCACCTCGCCCAGAATGCCGGTTTCCTCATGCACTTCGCGCACGGCCGTCTGCTGCGGCGTTTCGCCTTTTTCGATATGTCCCTTCGGCAGGCACCATTCCAAATGCCCGCTGCGTGAATGACGTGCGATGATCGCCACGCGACCCTTGTCGTCGAACACCAGCCCGCCCGCCGAATACTCGCGCACCACCGGCAGCTCCTGCGCGTCAAGCGATGCGAACGTGGTCGGACCATCCGCGGTGCGCCGGCGCGGCATCATCGCCGGCGTAGGCGCGCTCGGCGTGATGATCGTGCGCTGCTGCAATTGCTGTAGTTGTTGCAGCTGCTGCAGCGAAACCGACTGCGATGTGTACAGCAGTTCGTCCGGTTCCAGCGGATTTTGGGCATGGTCGTCCGCAGCATGGGCAAGCATGCGTGCAAGGTCTGCGGGCGTAATCATGATTCCAACCATACTCAATTCTGTGTGCAGGTGGGGTAACGGTATGCTGGTAAACGGAAAACTTGTGGTGCTGAAAGGTATGGCGTGAACTTCGAAGTGTGGCCAGAGGCCATTGAATTAGGACGTATGTTTGCTGCGGAAGGCTATGAACTGGCACTGGTCGGGGGTCCTGTCCGCGACCTGCTGCTGCATCGCAAATCGCATGATTTGGATTTCTGCACATCGGCGCGTCCCGAGCAGTTTGAGCATATTCTGCGCCGTTTTGGGCATGATGGCTTCTGGGATATGGGCCGCAAATTCGGCACGCTCGGCGCGATGCGCAGGCGTGAGGACGGCACCGAGGTGAAAGTGGAGGTGACCACCTACCGTTCCGACACGTACGACCCCGACTCGCGCAAGCCGGAAGTCAATTACGGCGACACGCTGGAAGGCGATCTTTCCCGCCGCGATTTCACCGTCAACGCGATGGCGTTGCGTGTTCCGGAACTCGAATTCGTCGATCCGTTCGGCGGTGCGAACGATTTGGCCAAAGGCGTGCTGCGTACCCCCGTCGATCCGCGGCAGTCGTTCGACGACGATCCGTTGCGCATGATGCGCGCCGTGCGTTTCGTGGCGCAGCTCGGCTTCCGCATCGAGCCGGAAACCGCCGAAGCGCTGTCCGACATGGTCGATCGCATCGAAATCGTCTCCGCCGAACGTGTGCGCGACGAACTGGTCAAGCTGCTGCTGTCCGATCGCCCGCGCGCCGGCATCGAAGCGTTGGTCGATTCTGGTCTTGCCGACATCGTGCTGCCGGAAATTCCCGCGCTGCAGCTGGAAATCGACGAGCACCATCGCCATAAGGACGTGTTCGAACACACCATGATCGTCATCGAACGCGCCGTCGCCCTCGAAACCGGTCCCGACGGTCCGGTGCCGGCCCCGGACCTGACGCTGCGTCTGGCGGCTCTGCTGCACGACATCGGCAAGCCGAAGACCCGTCGTTTCGAAGCGGGCGGCAAGGTGAGCTTCCACCGTCATGACGCCGTCGGCGCGAAGATGACACGCAAGCGTTTGAAGGCACTGCATTTCGACCACCACATGGTCGAGGACGTCAGCGAGCTGGTCAACCTGCATCTGCGCTTCCACGGCTACGTGGAGGAGCCGTGGACGGATTCCGCGGTCCGCCGCTACGTCAAGGACGCTGGCCCGCTGTACGAGCGTCTGAACCGCCTTACGCGCGCCGACACGACCACGCAGAACAAGCGCAAGGCCATGATGTTCTCGGCGGCCATGGACGAGATGGAACAGCGTGTACGCGACCTGAAAGAAAAGGAAGACTTCGACGCGATCCGTCCTGACCTCAACGGCGACGAGATCATGCAGCTGCTAAGTATCGAACCAGGCCCGATGGTCGGCAAGGCGTACAAGCACATGCTGGAATACCGCCTCGATAACGGTCCGGTGGAGCGTGACGTGGCCGTTGCCGAGCTGGAACGCTGGTACAAGGAGCAGAGCGAATAGCGATTGACATGCGGTGGTTTCGCCGCATGCATGGAACAGTGTGCTTGGAACAGCTCGAATACGAAAACCCGCGTTCCCGATTGGGGGAGCGCGGGTTTTTCATATTGCCTATATCGATTTCGATTGGCGGTCAGCTTTGCGGATTCACCGCATCATGCTCGGGCGCCTTGGGCAGGTCGGTCATCTTGTCCACCGCGACGCAGCCCTGGATGCCGGTGATCGCCTTGCCTGCGGCGGGAACCTTCTTCGTATCCTGCAGATTGTCGAATGTGGCGCCCACGATGACGTCGATCAGCTGGTCCTGACGGTCGTCCATAACCAGCATGGCGTCGGTGAAATTGCTTGCCACGGTGTACGCCTGATTCACGCCGTTCTTGCCGAAGACGATCATCGTGCGATCCACCTTCTTGGTGTAGTTGTCCGGCGTCTGGGGGTTGAACTCGCGGTTCTGCAACGCGTCGCTCACCGCCTTGGCGAAGCCGGAGAACTTCGTGCCGTTGAGCACACGCAGCGTGATGTTGCGATTCTCCACATACTTGGCCTTGTTGCCGTCGGCTTCCTTGATGGGGCACGGTGCCTGCTGGCCGTAGTTCGGCTGTATGGCGGCCGACTTGACGTTGCCCAGGCCTCCGACATGGAAAAAGAACAGCAGGGACACCACCATGGCGACCACCATGACGGCTCCGACGATGCTGAACACCGTCTTCTGACGGCGGCGAATGTACTCTTTGCGCGCGGCGCGCTCGTCGTTAGCCTGGGTCATTTACGAATTCCTTTTGAACAAACCAATTGCCATCAACTTTACTGTCATGCGGTGATATGTGTCATGCGGTGATATGCACAATCGGTCGGGCTGGGGCGTTCGTGGCGATGATGCGATCGACGCAACGGCTGTCCTGCCATGCCCGCTGCACGGCGTCCGCCGCATCCTCCGTCGGCACGAACGCGATGACGGACGGGCCGGAACCGGAGACGAACGCCTGGCTGGCTCCCGCACGCAAGGCTTCCTCGATCGCCTGTCCGCTACGCGGATGCAGGGAGACCGCCGCCTTCTGCAGGTGGTTCTCATCGCCATCGCCGGCACCGATCTGATCGAATGTGGCATACACTTCCGGCGTGCGCAGTTCCGCACGGTATGCGCCGACCAGCAGATGGCCGGTAAACCCACGTTCCGTAAGATCGCGTACGATATCGCCATCGTCATCAAGCTGTTCGATGCGTTCGCCGAAACCGGTGCCGCGCGCGTAACCGCCGGTCAGACAGAACGGCATGTCCGCGCCCAGCGTGGCCGCGACTTCCTGCAGGCGTTCGATCGGCCAATCGAGATCCCACAACGTGTTCAATGCCAGAATCGTCGCCGCCGCATCGGCGGAACCGCCGGCCATGCCCGCGCCGACGGGGATGCGCTTGTCGATGTTCAACGCCACGTCCGGCTCATGGCCGCTCGCTTCGGCCATGGCGAACAATGCCAGCACGGCGTGGTTGCGGCGCATATCGCTGCCGGAAGAGGCCAAGTCGCCCAGATACGCGCCCTCGAGATTCAGCGAGAAGCCGCTTCCCGGCGCTTTGCGCGTGGCGGTGACGGTGTCGTATACGCCGACCGCGCAATAGATGGTGTCGAGTTCATGACGGCCGCCCCATTCGGCATGCGACGGGCCCACATGCAGGGTCAGATTCGTTTTCGCCGGGCAGTCCACGCTCACGGCGTTGATGGTGGCCATTCCGATGGCGGGCGAATCAATGGTGCTCATGACGCGAACACCTCATCCAACGCGCGTGCCAACGCCACGAATTCGTCGATGGTGAGCGTCTCGCCACGACGGGTCGGGTCGATGCCGGCCTTCTCGAACGCTTCGGACGGCACGATTTTCTTCAATGCGGCGTGCAGGGTCTTGCGGCGCTGCCCGAAAGCCGCGTCGATCAAACGGAACACGGTTTCGCGATCCACCACGGAACCGTCCGCATTGTCCGCGGCGGGGGTGTGACCGCCCGGGTAGCGCTTGAACAGCACCAGCGCGGAATCGACGTTCGGGGCCGGCCAGAACACGTTGCGGCCGATGACGCCCACGCGTTCCGCGGTGCCGTACCATGCGAGCTTCACGCTCGGCGTGCCGTAGATCTTCGAACCGGGCTTCTCGCTCAAACGGTCCGCCACTTCCTTCTGCACCATCACCAGGAAGGTGCCCAGATTGTCGAAACGTTCCAACAGGGTGAGCAGAATCGGCGTGGCCACGTTGTACGGCAGATTGGCCACCAGCGTGAAGGAATCGTCATCCTTGAAATCGGGCAGATTCTCCGGATTGACGGTGAGTGCGTCGCGGTTGACCACACGGAAGCGGTCCACGGCGTCCGGCATGAATTCGGCGATGGTTTTCGGCAGGCGTTCGGCGACCGGCGGGTCGATTTCCACAGCCGTCATCGTGGCGCCGGTTTCCAGAATCGCCAGCGTCAGCGAACCCAGTCCGGGACCGACTTCCAGCACATGGTCGTCGGCGGTCACGCCGGCCTCGCGCACGATGCGACGCACGGTTCCCGGATCAATCACGAAATTCTGCCCGAATTTCTTCGTCGGGCTGATACCCGCGTCGGCGGCGATGCGTCGGATGTCGGCCGCCCCCAGCAAATGGCCCTGCGTATGCTCGTTCACGTTTTCCGTCATTCCCTCTTCTGTCATTCCCTCATTATCCGTTCATGCCGGTACGAAAATCGTTGGCGATTAGCCGGATCAGTACCATCCGGTCTGTTCGGAGTGCTGCCACGCCGCGGACGGGCTGCCGTACCGCTGTGCGATGTAGCTCAGACCCCAGTCGATCTGCACGGCGGCATCGTCCTTCCAATTCGCGCCGAACGTGGCCATTTTGCTGCCCGGCAACGCTTGTGGAATACCGTATGCGCCCGAAGACACGTTTTCCGCGCTCCAGCTCCATCCGGATTCGCGATTCCAGAGTTTGACCAGATCCGTCCAGTTCTGGCCGGTCCAGCCGCGCTGCGCCGCCGCGCCGGAAGCGTAGGCCTGTGCCTGTGCCGCGGAAGGATGGTACAAGCGGCAGCCTGCGGAAGGATTGCTCGGCTGCGGCGTGGGCTGCGGTTTGGGCTGGGGTGCGGGAGTCGGCTGCGGTGCAGGGGTTGGTGTGGGGGTCGGTGCCGGATCGTCCTTCTCGGTGTTGTTGGAATTGTTATTCGAGTTGTTGTTCGAATTGTTCTTATCCGAGGAATCCGACTTGTTCGAATCGGTTTTGTCGGAATCGGACTTATTCGAGTCGTTCTTACCCGAATCGTTCTTGCCGTCGTCCGTCTTGCCGGAATCGCCGTTATCGCCGTTGCTGTTGCCGTTGCCGCTGTTGTCGGATTTGTCGGATTTGTCGGTATCGTCCGTAGTTTTTTCCGGTCCGACCGCAATGACTTTGTCGATGGCGATTTTCGTGGTCTTCTCTCCGGTCAGCGTCTCGCTTTCCTTCACGCCATCCACGTAGGTGACGGCGTACGTCTGCTGGATTTCGCCGTTTTCGCCTTCCTGCCGTACCGTGACTTCGCCCGGCTGCAGGTTCGGGTCGATGATGGTCTGCGTGCCGAACGGCACTTCCTTCGTGCGGGTCTCCTCACCATGCGTCACGCGGCGGACGCGCAGAATGGTCGTCTTGCCGTCCTTTTCGACACTGACGCGATCCTCCTTGCCCAACGTGATGCCTTTGGCGTCAAGAATGGAGGCAGCGGGCAGCTTGCCGTTCGGCGCCACCGAGCTTTTCCCGTCCGCGATGACGGTGACGGGCCCCTTCTGGTTGATGATGAGACCGCCGGTGAGCTTGTTGTAGACGTTGCTGATATTGACGGTGATTTTCGCCGCTTCGGTTTCGTTTTGGTTGAAGAAGTCCAGCAACTGCTCGGCGCTGGACGCGACCGTCCAGAACGGCACTTCCTGGCCGTCGATGGTGATGGTGGTCTGGTATGCGCTCTGCACGTTCACCACATCATGGTTCTTCAGCATGCTGGTCGGGCTGGTCGATTCCACCAGGTCGTGCGTTTTGACTTTCACGCCCTGCTCCTGCAGCAGACGGTCCACGCTCATCGCATATGTGGTCACCGTGGTGGTCTCCCCATTGACGGTCAACGCCACGGATTTGCGCGCGCCCACACCAAACGCCAACGCCGAAGTCAAAGTCAATGAGGCCACGCATGCCATGACGCGGACACGACGAAGCGTCACGAATCTCCGAGGGGTCCACCTTCTCGTCATTTATCCTCTTTTCAGCGCTGCCTACAACGCCGTTATTGTAACGGCTCAGCTGGAACGGTCGCCGTGCTTTCCGATGGTTTTATCCATACCGCCACATTTTTGAAAGCAGGTGCGAAAAGCGAAAAATAAAAAGGGGGCAGGAGAGAAGGGGATGTCCTGCCCCCGGTCGGACGAGACAGGTTGGGGGACGTCTCGTCCGCTTTGCCAGAAGTCTCAAGTTGGGGGAAGACTTCTGGAGCACTTACCCATGGTAAGAGGTCCAAGCCCGTCATACGGGTTCGAGCCTCCTGTCGGGATCGAACCGACGACCTGCCGCTTACAAGGCGGCCGCTCTGGCCATCTGAGCTAAGGAGGCATGTCCTCTTTTGCTATGAAAACAACAGAGGAACGATGAATAGCATAACCAGCGCTTCCACCGCAGTCAACTTAGCATTGCGGGTTGAGACGCGCCGGCTGCCCGTAAGGGGTTATTCGCCCGTGGTGACGGAAATCGGCCCCTTCTTGGCTCCGATGGACGGCATCTTGCCGGCAACGCCGACTTCGCTGTCCTTCAGGCCGATCGATTCCAACAGACCGTCCTTAACCGTCGTCTGGGCGGTGGTCAGCTGGTCCATATCCCAATACTTGCCGTTGATGATCACGGTCGGCGTGGTCATGCTGCCCTTGTAGCTGCCGGACTGATGCCACAGTTCGGAACGCTTCGGCGTGTAAGTGTCGATCGCATCAAGCCATTCCTGATAATCGCGGCCAAACGCCTTGTCCGCAACATCCTTGGAAACACCCGCGGCGATCATCTGCTCCTTGATCTTGGCGTCGCTCACCGACTTGTATGCGGAGCCTTCCTCCGGCTGGAAATCCTCGGCGTAGACCTTCTCCAGGAAGGAGATCAGATGGTTCGGGTCGCTGTCATGCTCGGCCAGGTAGATGGCCGCGTTCGCCGCGCGACTGGAATACTCGTCGGTGGACCAACGGTCCATGAACGCCATGAAATGCAGGTCCAGATTGATCTGGCCGGCATCGACCATCTTCTGCAGGTCGGCGTCCAACTGGCGGTGCAGGTTGCCGCAGCCCGGGCACAGGAAATCCATGTAGAGCTCGACGGTCGGCGCGCCCTCCACAGCCTTGCCGTAGCCGTTCTTGGAAATCAGCAGGCCGCCCTTCTTATCGACGAGCTTCGGAGTGTTCTTCACTTTCTGCAACGCCGTGTACGCTTCCTGCACGGTTTCGGTGGAAGCCTTCGTTTCGGCCTTCTTATGCATGTTGTGGTACACGGTGAACGCGCCGATCGCCACCAGAATCACCAGCACCGCCACCACGATGCCGCCGATGATCGTCTGCTGCTTGCGTTCCTTCTCCATCTGCTCGGCGCGCGCCTTCATCGCTGCGGCCTCAGCGGCCCTACGCTCGGCGCGGCTGGTACGCTTCTGCGCATCCTTGCTGTTCTGGGCCATCGATATTCCTTTCGACCTCACGTTGTTATGCTGGGCACCATACTAGCGATGCCTTGCTATCGATTCGCCGGGAATTCCGTATTGCCTTGCGATTGCGTCGGCAGCTCGCTCAAGTGGCGCAGATACGGCTGTTTACGCAGTGCGCCGCCGCCCAATCGCAGTACGATCGCGCCCGGAGCGGCCACGGCCACAAGCCAGCCGATCGCGCAGAACGCAGCCTGCGCCAGCCCGCTTTCGGAAAGCGGACTGCCAAGCAGCGTCGGCATCGGAATCGTCAATCCAAATATCCACGTATCCATCACGGCATACGGAAGCTGCAGCACGACCGTGGTGAGCGACAAACCCAGCGCGGCCACGGCCAACATGATCAGCGTCCGCACGATGGCGACGCCGAAGCCCTTCACGATGTGCCAGGGCAGTCCCGCCAATCGCAGCAGCCAGTCGGAACTTTTCTTCTCGCCGCCACGTTTGCCTTCGCGCTCGAGCTGCGCCTCCGTGTTGAATCCGATGGTGGCCAGCGCACAGGCGAACAGCAACGCGGCTGCCATCGCCGTCCACAGTGAGAACAGTCCGCAGACGGCCACGGGAATCGCCATCAGCGCGCAGGGGAGCATGCCCCGGCCCAACATCGCGCCACGCTTCACATCGGCGGGATTGGGTGCTTCCGCAACGTTCGGCCCATCCATACCGGGTACCGGCGGGAATGACATTGCGGGCGATTGCTGCGCCGCGGCCACCGTGGCCTGCGGTATGACGGACGGTGGCTGCCGCATGGCGATGCGTTGCAACGCGGGTTTGATGGTCGGGTCGACTTGCGTCGGCGCTTCCGCTGGATTCCATGCGTTCTGGGCCGGCAGCATTTGTGTTGACGGCATGGATTGCGGCATTACCTGCGTGCCTGTCGGCATCGCCCGCGTGCTGCCCACGTTGGGAAGTGCGTCGGAAAGCACGCTGGTCTCGGCATCGTCAACAGGTGCGATCACCTGCGTTGCGCTCGCGTCGGATTGGCTGGTCACTTGTTTCCCGATTACTTGAGTTGCGCTCACATCGGGCTGCCCGATCGCCTGCGTTGCTTCGCTGAGCCTTGGCATCGTGCGCGTGCCGATGGCGTTTTCGCCGGTTATGTCGTCCTGCGATTGCCACAACGTGCGCGGATTGTCGGGCGATTCAACAAAAGGGGGCATCGCCTCCGTATCGCCATCCGCTGCGCCACCATTGTCGGCCGCAACCCACGCCTGCGGATTCAACGCATCCACGGCGATCGCCTGCAGCAAATCGTCCGGCGTGCACCGCTTCGTCCGATCCGGATTGAGCGCCGAACGGAACGCGGCCATCGTGCCCGCGGGAAGTCCCGCAAGATTGGCGCTGCCGGCCGCGGCGCGTTCCAACACGGTCATCATCGGCTTCGTGCCGAACACCGGCTCACCCGTAGCGGCGAACGCCAATACGCTCGCCACCGACCACCAATCGGTCATTTCATCCGATTCCGCGCCATCAATGATTTCCGGCGCGATGAACCCCGGCGTGCCCATCACCAGACCGGTACGCGTCACATGGCTTTCGCCTTCGCCCATAGCGATGCCGAAATCCACCAATACCGGGCCGGTGCTCGACACCATCACATTCGTCGGCTTGATATCGCGGTGCACGATGCCGGCCGCATGCACGGCACGCACCGCCTCAATCAGCTTGCGTGCCAGCCGTTCCAAATCGTCGCCCACATATCGGCCATTGACGCGCACATCCTCACGCAGATTCTTGCCTTCGATCAACTCGGTCACAATAAAAGCCAACGCGTCGTCAAGTTCCATATCCACAATGCCGCACACGCCCGGATGCCGCACCTTCTGCAACGCCATCGCCTCCCTGCGCAGGCGCTCGCGTGCGGTCAACTCGTCGCGCTGCTGCTGCGGGGAATCGTCGTCGGAGAGGGAATCGCGCAAAATCTTCATCGCATATTGATGGCCGCCATCGTCCCGCACACGCCATACCGAGCCCATGGCACCCGAACCAAGCCGGGAAATCAACGTGTAGCCGCCAACCAGGCTGCCTGCTTCCAGATTCAATGCGCTTAAGTCGCTCATACTTCCATCGTACTTGGCGTGCAGATTATGCACGCGAATTGACAGGCTGGGGAAAACGCCATGTGCCGCACGTTGAAGTCTGATGAAATCGAATCATCGACATGAAGAAGTGTCTTCACTTGCCGCACGCATCTGCAGCCACTTCACCGAAACCATGAGATGCGGGGCAGTGTTGAATGGTTTCGCGGTTCCGATAAAGGCATCGGAGCCTACGTGTCGTTTGGTTATGAGAATCAAGGAGGAGGCAGACCATGCTGCAAATCAACATGGCTGACGTTATGAACGTCATCGGCTCATTGACGCCGTACCTTATTGCGATTGGCGTGCTGTTCGCGCTCGCGCTGATTATCACTTTTGCCGTCAACAAGAAGACGGTCAAGGACGTGGCGACCCGTAAGATCGTCCATTCCGAATCCTGGCTGGTGGCGCTTGTCGGCATCGTCGTGGCCGTGTCCATGATGCTGACCGGCCCGCTTTCCACGCTGCTCAACAACGCGACCACCACCAAGTACATGCTGTCCGACACCACCGTTTCCAAAGCCAACGAGCTGGCCAAGGAAGTGCAGTCGGAAGCCATCACCATGCTGAAGAACGACGATTCCAACCTGCCGCTGTCCAACAAGAAGGTCAACGTGTTCGGTTGGGGCTCCACCAACCCGGTTTACGGCGGCACCGGCTCCGGCTCCATGTCCGACCAGTACGAGACCGTTTCCATGCTTGACGGCATGAAGCAGGCCGGCATCGAAACCAATTCCGAGCTGACCAAGCTGTACACCGACTACCGCAAGGACCGCCCGATGGTGGCTATGTGGTCGCAGGATTGGACCCTGCCTGAGGTTCCGGCCAAGCAGTATTCCGACAAGCTGATCTCCGACGCCAAGGACTTCTCCGACGAAGCCGTCATCACCATCACCCGCGTCGGCGGCGAAGGCGCTGACCTGCCGACGAACATGAAGGCGAAGGGCATCACCTACAACAACAATTCCAAGGACTACGAAGATTTCAAGGATGGCGAGCACTTCCTGCAGCTGTCCCAGACCGAGCGCGACATGATCGACCTGGTCACCAAGAACTTCAAGAAGGTGACGCTCGTCTACAACGGCGCCAACGCGTTCCAGTTCGACTTCCTGTCCCAGTATCCGCAGATCAAGTCCGTGCTGTGGTGCCCGCCGGCCGGCCAGACCGGCTTCTCCGCACTGGGTGAGGTGCTCGCCGGCGATGTGAATCCGTCCGGCAAGACCTCCGACACGTTCGCGAAGGACCTGACCAAGACCGCTGTGTTCAACAACACCGATGGCACTGCCGCCGGCAACGCTTCGTCCGTCGGCACGAACGGCAAGTTCACTTACGACAATGCGGATGATCTCACTGCTTCCTACATGGGCTTCAGTGGCGACAAGGTCACGGTGACCCCGACGTTCGTCAACTACGTCGAAGGCATCTACGTTGGCTACAAGTTCTATGAGACCGCCGCCGACGAAGGTCTGATCAACTACGACGACACCGTCATGTTCCCGTTCGGCTACGGCCTGTCCTACACGACGTTCAAGCAGGAGATGGGCAAGGTCTCCTACAAGAACGGCAAGATCTCGTTCGATGTGACCGTCACCAACACCGGCGACAAGGCCGGCAAGGACGTGGTCGAGGTCTACTACAACCCGCCGTACACCGATGGCGGCATCGAGAAGGCATCCAAGAACCTGGTTGCGTTCGAAAAGACTAAGAAGCTCGAGCCGGGCGCTTCCCAGACCGTGAAGATCGAGTTCGACGATGACGACATGGCCTCCTACGACCAGAAGGACGCTAAGGCGTACGTGCTGGAGCAGGGCGATTACGACATCTCCATCCAGTCCGATTCGCACCACGTGATCGACCATCAGAAGGTCACCGTGAAGGACACCGTCACCTACAATTCCGACTCGAACACCCATAACGGCGATGCCGTGGCCGCCACCAACGAGTTCGATTACGCCGCCGGCGACGTGACGTACCTGTCTCGCGCGGGCCACTTCGCGAACTATGCCAAGGCCACCGCCGCTCCGACCAACTTCTCGATGAGCGACGAAGCCAAGGCCGAGTTCACCAACAACAGCAACTACGATCCGAAGAAGTATGACAACGATTCGGACGAGATGCCGACCACCGGTGCCAAGAATGGCCTGAAGCTGTACCAGATGTATGGCAAGGATTATGACGACGCCGATTGGGACAAGCTGCTCGACCAGCTCACCTTCGACGATATGGACAACCTGATCGCCAATGGTGGTTACGGCACTCCGGCTGTGAAGTCCGTCGGCAAGATCCAGCTGACCGACGCCGACGGCCCGGCCTCGCTGAACAACAACTTCACCGGTGTTGGCTCCATCGGCTTCCCGGCCTCCACCGCGTTCGCCTGCACCTGGAACCGTGATCTCGCCAAGCAGTTCGGTGAGATGATCGGCGACATGGCTCACGACATGCACGTGGCTGGTTGGTACGCTCCGGCCATGAACATCCACCGTTCGGCATTCTCCGGTCGTACCTTCGAGTACTTCTCCGAGGACTCCCTGCTCTCCGGTGCGATGGCCTCCAACGAAATCGCCGGCGCCAAGTCCAAGGGCGTGTACTCCTTCATGAAGCACTTCGCACTCAACGACCAGGAGACCAACCGCACCAACATGGTGTGCACGTGGGCCAACGAGCAGTCCATCCGCGAAACCTATCTGAAGCCGTTCGAGATGAGCGTGAAGGAAGGCGGCGCCCAGGCCGTGATGAGCTCCTTCAACTACATCGGCTACACCTACGCCGGCGCTTCCAGCAACCTGCTGCAGACCGTGCTGCGTGACGAGTGGGGCTTCAAGGGCTTCGTCCTGACCGATTACTTCGGCGGCTACGGCTACCAGAACGCCGATCAGGAAGTGCGTGCGGGCAACGACTCGATGCTCGCCACCACGAAGATCACCAACCACATCACCGATAAGTCCGCCACTTCCGTGAAGGCGATGCGTCAGGCCGCGCACAACATCCTGTACACGGCCGCCAACAGCTGGCAGTACGCGAATGGCGAGCCGAAGGTCGCCACCCCGATCTGGAAGACCGCCATGTACGTGGCTTGGGGCGTGACCGCGGTGCTCGTGATCGGCCTGGAGATTGTGGCCATCAAGCGGTACCTGAACCGCAAGAAGGCTGTCGCCACGGTCGAGTCGGCTGCAGAACCGGTTGCCGCCGGCCCGGCCAATGCCGAGTGAGCTGCCTGATCAGCGATAACTGAAGTAATAACTGAAAACAGTCGGCTACAGGCAGCATTAGCAATGGTCAGCGATTCGAATGACCAAAGCTGAATATCCAGTAGCCGAACAACAAAGCCGGGAGCCTCCGCTAACCACGGAGCTTCCGGCTTTTGTTATGCGAGAACCGTGGTTGGACCGCAAAATGCGGATGTGGTTGACCATGTTGATGGTCGACACGCCGACAGCTATTGGTTTTGCGTTCACCTGGTTGTGGTTTTCGGGGTCTATTCTGATGGTATCGGCGCTTTCCGGACGCATTTTCCCGGTTTTCGACACGCCGATGGAACGTTGGATTTCCAACGGTTCCGTGCTTCATTGCGCCCTGCGGGTTGCGCGATTGCGGGTTCTCGTGTAAATTTATCTCTTGCTGCTCAGCACGGCGGCCTCGCTCCTGGAGATTGGGGCGGCTTGCTGGTGCGGTGGTGGTTTGAGAACTCAAGAGCGTATTTGTACTACTTC
>ULSB01042615.1_pt1 | contig 25047 bp, 20 predicted proteins | sample 1955741 | NCBI WGS metagenome assembly ULSB01 (sample SAMEA4835691, study PRJEB28245) | human gut metagenome | biome: gut microbiome; material: fecal sample | place: Denmark | collected 2008
TAAAGTATCTCGCAATCTTCCACTTCTGTGGGAAGTCCGAAAAGGGGGTAATGGGTGAAATAAGGCTGTGCGTTCCCTTCTTCATCTGTGAGGGGTGAAACATCTTGTACTTGCCATTGCTCCATCCATCTGTCTATTGTCTTAACTTCATCGTCTGTGAGTGCGGTTGCATCACCATTGATGATGTAGGCTAAACTCCATGTGGGTATCTTTTCTGTTGTCCTGTTCATATCCGTTTCTTTATGGGGTCAGACAATTTCTTGTAAAATCTCCGTGTGGTATTGTGGGGGACATTCCACCAAAAGAAAACCGATAAAGTCCTTTCTCGCTTCCTTGTTGAGTTCGTGGTATAGCCTTCTTAGGGTTGAATGGTTGCCGTTGATATAGGTTTCCACCATATACTCAAAGATGTTGTCCACCTCGTAAAATCTGCATTGCTGCGCTGCTGTCTTGCTGTATCGTCTTGCCATATCCTTATTTGTTAGATTGTTAATAACAAATGAAAAAGCCGATTGCCGCCATTACTGAAAATAGGGAGATTAGGATGCCGAACATGATGCTCAACATGCCGAATAGGATTTCTCCTATGATACCTACTACCAAACTGCCAGCACAAAAGGCTATGTTTGATGTTGTCGTTACTACTGCGGATAATGCTTTCCACAATACCTTTCCGATGTCACTCAATATCATTCTCATATTTTCCGATTTTAGATTGTTATTACCTTGTTCGGATTTGGAGTGGGCGGTTTCTTTTTCTTTTCGCCTCTCTGTATGTCCGATGTTTTCTTGTGACGTCTTCCGACCGCATTGGTCGTTTTCGTTTCGGGGGCTTCTCAAAGGTTAGGGAGTAGGATTAGCAAATTTTTTAGACAAAATACTACCCCTGAAAGGGCGTGGAGATTTTTCGACAAAAAATTTGAGTTCCTAATCCCGTCTTTACCTTTGCCCCAAGCAACGAAAATGACACCTGATGCCGTCCTGGATGGCGGCATGGAAACAGAGGCATACGCATAGAGAGGCGGAAAGGAAAAGGGACAGATGTATTGGCGTGAGCGCCATGTGGATAGATTAAGGGCGGTGCTACAAATAAGGGGAAAGTCGGCTTTCCGACCGCCGTGTGGAAGTCCTGTAACCGTCATTGTCATGCGTGCATGGCTTGCGGTTACTGGTGTTCCTCCGGTGGTACATTGTCGTAAAACGGGATTGTCTGCCGTTGCTTTGTCTGCAATGGAAGGCAAACTGGTTTTACGACACGGGACATTGTAGCCGAAAATGGTCACAAGAACAGATCCACGCTTGGCGTGTCCTGTAGAAGTGGCATTTTCGGCTACTTGTATATGGATGAAATAATGACTATAAGAACGGTTTTACCGTTTGGGTACAAGCATATAAAAGAAGTGCCCACGGCGATGGCAGTGTCATTTATAACATTGTGGTCGCTGTGGGCTTTTCTTTTGCTTGTGTTGTTTCTGAAATCGGCTTTTAGTAGGCAGAAAGCGTTTTGGGGATTTTATGGAGAAAATGGGTTTCTGACTACGATAAATAAAGCAAAAAATAGGTTGAGCGATAAAAAGGAGGTGAAACCTTCTTCACCGTTGAGTAACTTCTGTAATAAGCATTAGTCATGGAATAGCATGGCTTGCGGTTATAGGTGTTACTCCGGTGTATTGCCTTAAAATGGACTTTGGAGATTTACAGAAAAGTCGGTTTTAAGGCAGTGGTCTTTCTGAAAAATGAAACAACAAATTGAAATACAATGTATAAGACGTTATTAGAGAACTAATTAGAGGTCTGAACTTTAATCCATACCAATTTGATTTTGAAAAAAATAGGATAAAAGTTTGCTGTTACAGAAAAAGTGTGTATCTTTGCAACCGTAATGATAAAACGTGCAGACATTGTTAAGTCACATTAGAACATAATCAGTCAAATGTTCGTTACATATTCGTTACAGAAAAGATATACGGTCGTTGTAACAATTTGAAAATCAAATTGTGGACATTTTCGGGTTCGAGTCCTGTACGCACCGCTGAGGTTCAGTGAAAACTGAGAATCTGAAAGCGAAGAAGCTCACAAATGAAGGATTTGTGAGCTTCTTTTTTATCTCCTCTTCCGCATGTTCCTGAAAAGATTGCCTCTGCTTTGGCTCTTATATATAATAAGGTATAGGGAGACGGATCCGTAAGATCTGTGTGCTTTGGTGCGTTTTGTTTGTCAAAAATTCCTTTTCTGACCTAATTTTTTCGTACTTTTGGACGCGATAAAAGGAAAATTACTAATCAAAAACTATAGAAGCGCATGAAAGAAGAACAAGAAAAACCGGTTGGATTGCCTGAAAACGCATTCCGGCCGCTGAAGCCGGGGGAAAAGTATGAACCTTTGATGTCTCCCGACAAAACTTATCCGGAAGTTAACCTCTGGTCTGTAAGCTGGGGTATTGTGATGGCTGTCATTTTCTCGGCAGCAGCGGCCTTTCTGGGCCTGAAAGTAGGACAGGTGTTTGAAGCCGCCATTCCCATTGCCATTATTGCCGTGGGTGTGTCAAGTGCTACTAAGCGCAAAGGCGCACTGGGAGAGAATGTCATGATTCAGTCCATCGGTGCCTGTTCAGGCGTAATCGTAGCCGGTGCCATCTTTACGCTTCCTGCTCTTTATATCCTGCAGGAAAAGTATCCCGAAATGACGGTCAACTTTATGCAGATGTTCATCAGCTCTCTGCTGGGCGGTGTGCTGGGTATTCTTTTCCTGATTCCATTCCGTAAATATTTCGTAAGTGAGAAACATGGTGAATATCCTTTCCCGGAAGCTACGGCCAGTACTCAGGTGCTTGTTTCCGGTGAAAAGGGGGGCGATCAGGCCAAACCGCTGCTGATGGCAGGCCTTGTAGGAGGTCTGTATGACTTCATCGTGGGAACTTTCGGCTGGTGGAATGAAAACTTCACGAGCCGTGTCTGCGGATGGGGAGAAACCCTGGCTGAGAAGCTGAAACTGGTTTTCAAGATCAATACGGGTGCTGCCGTACTGGGACTCGGATACATTGTCGGACTGAAGTATGCGGCCATCATCTGTGCCGGTTCACTGGCTGTCTGGCTGATCATTGTTCCCGGTTTCTCTCTGCTTTGGGGAGATCAGGTGCTGAATGCATGGAATCCTTCGATTGCAGTGGCCGTAAAAGACATGTCACCCGAACAGATTTTCTCCGAATATGCCAAGAGCATCGGTATCGGTGGTATTGCGATGGCCGGTATCATTGGCATTGTCCGTTCCTGGGGAATCATCAAGAGTGCGGTGAGTCTTGCTGCCCGCGAAATGGGTGGAAAGAAAGTTGAAGCGAAGGCTGAACGTACGCAGAAAGATATTTCAATGAAGATTATCGCTTTCGGATCTATCTTTACCCTGTTGCTGGTACTGCTGTTCTTCTACTTCGACGTAATGCAGGGAAATGTGTTGCATACAATGGTAGCCATTCTGCTGGTAGCAGGTATTTCGTTCCTGTTCACAACGGTCGCAGCCAATGCGATTGCCATTGTGGGAACCAATCCTGTATCGGGAATGACTCTGATGACACTGATTCTGGCATCGGTTATCATGGTTGCTGTTGGCTTGAACGGAGCGACAGGAATGGTGGCTGCCCTGGTAATGGGAGGCGTTGTATGTACCGCTCTTTCCATGGCCGGAGGTTTTATCACTGACCTGAAGATCGGTTACTGGCTGGGAAGTACTCCGAAGAAGCAGGAAACCTGGAAGTTCCTCGGAACTCTGGTATCGGCTGCTACCGTAGGCGGTGTGATTATGGTTTTGAATGAATCATACGGCTTTACGAGCGGACAGCTGGCTGCCCCGCAGGCCAATGCCATGGCGGCTGTGATTGATCCGCTGATGAATGGAGTGGGAGCGCCCTGGCTGTTGTATGGAGCCGGAGCCTTGCTTGCTCTGATCCTGACTTTCTGCGGAGTGCCTGCACTGGCCTTTGCGCTGGGAATGTTCATTCCTCTTGAACTGAACCTTCCGTTGCTGGTCGGCGGTGCTGTCAACTGGTATGTCACAACCCGCAGCAAGGACGAAGCAGTGAACAGTGCACGTGGTGAGAAAGGAACCCTGCTGGCTTCCGGATTCATTGCCGGAGGTGCCCTGATGGGTGTGGTAAGTGCCATTATGCGTTACTGTAAAATCAATCTGATCAACGAAAGCTGGCTGGCAAATCCGATGAGTCAGATCGTATCGTTGCTGGCTTATATCCTGCTGATCACTTATCTGGTGAAAGCAAGCATGAAACTGAAAAAATAAACGCTGAAAAGTATTTGCCGTATGAAAAAGTCATTGCTTTTCCTTTTGTTTCTCCTTCCGGCCGCTCTCTTTGCCCAAAAAGCAATTGAGATTAAATTATGGCCTGATGGTGCCCCTAACGACAACGGCATCCTGCAGGAAGATCTGACGGATCCGGATTATCCCAAGAATACCCGGGAGGCTATCCTGTATGTCTATCCGGCTGAAAAAGGAAACGGACTGTCCGTCGTAGCCTGTCCGGGAGGAGGATATTCGATTCTGGCCATGCACCACGAGGGAACAGACATGGCCGCCTGGTTCAACAGCCAGGGCATCACGTATGCAGTACTCCGCTACCGGATGCCCAACGGACACGATGAGGTACCTCTGAGCGATGTACATCAGGCTATCCGTGTCATGCGCAGTCATGCGGATGACTGGCAGGTGAAGAAAGTCGGCGTGATGGGTGCTTCGGCAGGCGGACATCTGGCAAGTACGGCTGCTACCCATTTTGATGCGGAAACCCGTCCTGATTTCCAGATTCTTTTTTATCCGGTCATCAGTATGGACCCGAAAATAAACCATCGCGGATCCTGCATCAATCTGTTGGGGCAGAATCCTTCCGCCGAGAAGGTCAGGGAATATTCCAATGAACTTCAGGTAACACCGCAGACGCCGCCCGCCTTTATCATGCACAGCAGTGATGATACGGCTGTTTCTGTTGCCAACAGTCTGAATTATTTTCAGGCGCTTGTGAACAATCAGGTACCGGCCAGCAGTCTGCATGTTTATCCTGTCGGAGGTCACGGATGGGGATATAACGACAGCTTCCCCTACAAGCTCCAATGGACTGGCGAACTGGAAAAATGGTTGCGGGAAATCAGTAAATTATAAGATAAAGCTTGGTGGAATAAAAGATTATTCGTACCTTTGCCGCGCCATTACGAGTTGATGGCATAATTCAAATCAATAAAAACTAAAAAAGAAATTTTAAAAGAAAATGGCAACGAAAATCAGATTGCAGAGAAACGGACGCAAAGGATATGCGTTCTATGCTATTGTTATTGCAGATGCAAGAGCACCACGTGATGGTAGATTTACTGAGAAAATTGGTACTTACAACCCGAATACCAATCCTGCCACAGTAGATTTGAATTTTGAACGTGCATTGCACTGGGTGATGGTAGGTGCTCAGCCTACTGACACTGTACGCACTATCTTGTCTCGCGAAGGTGTTTACATGAAGAAACACTTGCTGGGTGGTGTTGCTAAAGGTGCATTCGATGAAGCTACTGCTGAAGCTCGCTTCAATGCCTGGAAAGAAAACAAACAGGCTGGTCTGGACGCTTTGAGAGCAAAAGACGCAGAAGCTAAGAAGGCTGCTGAGAAGGCACGTCTGGAAGCTGAAAAGAAAGTAAATGAAACAATCGCTCAGAAGGTAGCTGAAAAGAAAGCTGCTGAAGCTGCTGCCAAAGCTGAAGCTGAGGCTGCTGCAAACGCAGAAGAAGCTCCTGCTGAAGAAGCTGGTGAAGCTCCTGCTGAAGCTTGATTGCTTGCATCGCACTTGCAGTAAAAGAAACTGGAGGATGTGTCCTGAGGGATGCATCCTCTTTTTTTATGCTCTTCCGGCGAGGTTTTTCTCCGGGAAGATGGAGGCGGGCAGGAGCCTGTTCTGAAGGGTTTGCAGGAAGGGGAAAAATCGACCGCACGATTGGCCTGAAACGACCGCATAATTCAGCCCCAACGACCGCACGATTCCGGCTCATCGACCGCACGATTTTTTCCCTGGTCCCGGATGCCCTGGAAGGGGTTGCCGGACCTTTAGGGAATTGTTTCAGAAGCCGCCGGAGTTTTTTAAAAACGTTTCGGCGTTCAGGGGAAAAGCCCTCGGACTTTTCATGAAAAGAATTCGACGTTTTTACGGGCATAAAAAACCCCGGCTTTTCGGGGCCGGGGGATGATCCGTATTATTTGTCAGCCGATGGCATCATGTCTCCTTCAATGACCAGTCGGGTGATTTCGTCTTTGCTGTTCGTGCGCAGGGTGATAGTCTTGCGGAAGTGTCCGGGGAACTTGCCTGCACCGTCGTAAGTTACTGTAATGATACCGCTTTCTCCCGGTTTGATGGGTTCTTTCGGATATTGCGGTACGGTGCATCCGCAGGAAGCAATGGCCTGGTGGATCACCAGCGGGCCGTCACCGGCATTGGTAAACTTGAAAGTACAGGTAACTTTCGGGTTGCTTTCAGAGAAAGATCCGAAGTTGTGGCTCGTCTTTTCAAATTTAATCAGAGCCGTTCCCTGAGCAAAAACGAATAGTGCACTCAGTGTAATCAGGAGTGCGCTGAGAAAAATTTTTTTCATTGCTATGTCCTTTTTAGTTAAACCGCTGTAAAAGTACTGATTTTTGTGCGATTTAGGTTGTCTTGATTAGGTTTATTAACGAATAACTATCCTCTGTTGACCTGTTTCACTCCTTTTACGGTTTTGATCTTCTTGATCAGTGCTTCCAGTTTTCCCGTATCGTCTATCATTACGGTCAGCATGCCCGAGAAAAGTCCGTCGTGAGAATCGATGCTGATGGACCGCAGCAGAATGTCACTCTCCTTATTGATGATGGAAGTGATATTCGTCACGATACCGATATCGTCATGTCCCACGATGCGCAGGGTGATGGGGTATTGTTTGCCCTGGCTCTTTCCGGCCCATTTGGCGCGTACGATGCGGTAGGGGAATCTGGACTTCATGTCTTTGGCGTTCGGGCAGTCGCAACGGTGGATCTTGATTCCTCCCGAGATGCTGACGAATCCGAATACCTCGTCGCCGTAGATGGGGTTGCAGCAGCGCGCCAGCGTGAAGTCAAGTCCCTTCAGATTCTGGTCGATCACCAGTACATCGTCCTTGTAATAATCCTTGCCTTCCACAGGCTGTTGCAGGTTGTAGGCCTCGGCGCTTCGGTAAGTGATTTCGTCCCGCTGCTCGCTTTCCCGTTTCTGGAGTTCCAGGTACTTGTCGATGATGGTATTGACATCCATGGTCTCGTCGGCAATGCCCTGATAGAAGTCGGTGACATTCTTGTAGCCCAGCTTGCGGATGAGTCTCATCAGAATGGCTTCATCGTATTCCAGCTTGCGGTTCTTGAACTTGCGTTCCAGGGTTTCCTTGGCAAACTGGGTCTGCTTGGCCGCAATTTCCTTCAGGGTCTGGCGGATCTTGGTGCGCGCCTTGGAGGTCGTGACGAAGTTCAGCCAGTCTCTTTTCGGAGTCTGTGTGCTCGAAGTGATGATCTCCACCTGATCACCGCTGTTCAGGGTTTGCCGCAAAGGAACGTTCTTTCCGTTGACACGTGCTCCGATACACCGGCTTCCGATGCTGGTGTGGATGGTAAAGGCAAAGTCGAGGATGGTGGCTCCCTGCGGCAGTTTGTAAAGGTCGCCTTTGGGAGTGAATACGAAGACTTCATCTTTGTAGAGATCCAGTTTGAACTGATCCATAGCCTCCATGTCGCTGTCTGCATTCTCCAGTGTCTCGCGGATGGAGTTCAGCCATTCGTCCAGTCCCGTTTCTCCCTTGATACCTTTATATCTCCAGTGGGCTGCAAGTCCTTTTTCGGCGATTTCGTCCATACGTTCGGTACGGATCTGTACTTCCACCCATTTTCCTTCCGGCCCCATGACGGTGATGTGCAGGGATTCATAGCCGTTGCTTTTGGGGACGGACAGCCAGTCACGGAGTCGCTTGGGGTTGGGCAGATACATGTCGGTCACGATGGAGTAAGCCTGCCAGCATTCCTGTTTTTCCTTGTCAATAGGGGAGTCGAGGATAATGCGGATGGCAAACAGATCGTATACACCTTCGAACGGACAGCCCTGTTTCTTCATCTTCTGATAGATGGAATGGATGGACTTGGTGCGTCCTTTGATGTGGAACTTCAGCCCGGCCTCTTCCAGCTTTCTGCGTACCGGTTCGATGAAAGCGTCGATATACCGGTCGCGTGCTGCCTTGGTGGCATTCAGCTTGTCCTTGATGTGGTAATAGATGTCGTGCTGTGTATATTTCAGCGACAAGTCCTCAAGTTCTGATTTCAGCTTGTAAAGTCCCAGCTTGTGTGCCAGCGGAGCATAGAGATAGGCCGCTTCATTGGCCACTTCCAGGCGTGCCTCTTCGTTGGGGCAGTCTTTGATCTGCCGCATCAGGTTGACGCGGTCTGCAATCATGATGAGGATAACCCGCATGTCTTCGGCAAACGAAAGCAGCAGGTTGCGGAAGTTTTCTGATTCGATGGTCGGGCTTTTCGTGTAGAGTTCGTTGATCTTTACCAGTCCCCGAATGATTCCGGCCACATCTTCTCCGTATTCCTGTTGCACGGACTCCAGGGAACAGAATCCGCATTTCACGGATTCATGCAGCATAATACCCAGGATGGAAGCCCGTCGCATTCCGATTTCTTCGCTGACAATGACGGCTGTCTGCATGTCCTTGATGATGGGATTCATACCGAACACGTTTCGGGGAATGCTTTTGCTGGAAGCGGCAGCAATCAAGTGGTTCTTCAACTTGTGGCAGTCGTCTTTTAGTAGAGTCTCTCCGGATAGTTGCAGGATCTTTTTATAGAGTGCAATCAGTTGTCTGTGCTCCTCCGGAGTAAAAAAAAGTGCTTCTTCCATGATGTTTTGTTTTAATCTTCGAGGGTAAAGTTAGTTTTTTTCTTCCTTTTTGCTATAAACTTTCGGCATTTTTTTATACTTTTGGATATCTTTCGATGATGAAATTCATTTTTAACCTAAAAATATACTAGCGTATGTTGACGTGCGAAGACAAAGAGTTATTAAAACAGAAAGGGATTACCGAAGAACAGATAGCCGAACAGCTGGCTTGTTTTGAGAAAGGTTTCCCGTTCCTGCAGCTGGCCGGAGCTGCATCCGTGGACAACAATGGGATCATGGTCCCGGATTCTGAGGCTCAGAAGAAATATCTGGAAGCATGGGATGCTTACATGCAGGGCCCTTCAAAAATTGTGAAGTTTGTGCCTGCTTCGGGTGCGGCCAGCCGTATGTTCAAGAATATGTTCGAATTTCTGGGTGCGGATTATGATGTCCCGACTACAGACTTTGAGAAAAAATTCTTTGACCACATCCATAGTTTCGCCTTCTTCAACGACCTGAATGCTGCTTGTATGGACAATACAGGCAAGACCATCAATGCTTTGCTTGAAGAACGTCAGTACAAGGCCATCGTTTCCAACCTGCTGGAAGCTGCCGGCCTGAATTATGGTGCACTGCCGAAGGGCTTGCTGAAGTTCCACCGGTATGCAGACGGTGTGCGTACTCCGTTGGAAGAACATCTGGTGGAAGGTGCGCTTTATGCAGCCGGAAAGAGCGGAGAAGCCAATGTTCACTTTACCGTATCAACGGAACACCGTCAGCTGTTCCAGCAGCTGGTGGATGCCAAGGTGGCGGAATATGAGGCTAAGTATGGCATCCGTTATCATGTAAGTTTCTCTGAACAGAAGCCGAGTACGGATACAGTGGCTGCGGACATGGAGAACAAGCCGTTCCGCGACAAGGGCAAACTGCTCTTCCGTCCGGGTGGTCACGGTGCGCTGATTGAGAACCTGAACGACCTGGATGCTGATGTGGTATTCATCAAGAACATTGATAATGTGGTGCCCGACCGTCTGAAAGGTGATACCGTTACTTACAAGAAACTGCTGGCCGGCGTGCTGGTAACTTTGGAGGCGAAGGCTTTCGATTACCTGCGCTTGCTGGATGGCGGACATTACAGCCACGATCAGCTGGAAGAAATTATCCGTTTCGTGCAGCGTGACTTGCGTTGCCGCCGTGCCGATCTCAAGCAGCTGGAGGATGCGGACCTGGTGATTTACCTGCGCAAGAAGCTGAACCGTCCGATGCGTGTCTGTGGTATGGTGAAGAACGTAGGCGAACCGGGAGGTGGCCCGTTCCTGGCTTATAATCCGGACGGAACTGTTTCCTTGCAGATTCTGGAAAGTTCACAGATTGATATGAAAGATCCTGAAAAGAAAGCCATGTTCGAACAGGGAACTCACTTCAATCCGGTGGATCTGGTCTGCGCCGTACGCGACTACAAGGGCAACAAGTTCAATTTGCTGAACTATGTGGACAAGGCAACAGGCTTCATTTCCTACAAGTCAAAGGGCGGTAAGGAACTGAAGGCACTGGAACTTCCGGGCTTGTGGAACGGTTCGATGAGCGACTGGAATACGGTATTTGTAGAAGTTCCTCTGAGCACGTTCAATCCGGTGAAGACGGTGAACGACCTGCTGAGAGAACAGCATCAGTAATTTTGACTTCGGGGAGGCGAATGGCTTCCTGAGGTTCGTTAAAGTCCGGAGTCAGTCTGTCCGTGTACAGGCGGAAGGTTCATTCCGTGTGCGGCAGACTGGTCCCGGTCTTTTTCGTGCTGAAAAAAGAATGGACAACCGACGTCCGGCGGGTTCCGGGCACTCTTTAATAAATTAATAGATCAGAAAGTAAATTTATGTGGAAAAAAGTTCTTCCTTATGTGGCGGCCGGTGTGGCAGCCCTTTCTTTTGCGGCGTGCGGGCCGAAGGAATATCCTGCACAAGGCGACTGTAACCTGACGGTGTTTCAGCAGGAGCGGGTGCGCTTCTGTCCCGATTCGATTGCCAATTATACGGCTCCGGACAGCAACGGAGTGATGCGTCTGGTGAACGGACGTATTCTGTTGAAGAAAATAACGCTTCCCAAGTACCAGCGTAACATTGATGTGGATATAAAGGTAGAACTGGCTTCCAACGGAGACCGCTGGGACAAGTCGGGTTCTGTCTTTGTGTTGCCGAAGGAATCTGTCATCAACCTGCTGAACATTGCTGAAGGAAAGCAGAAGTTTCCGGAAGTGGACAGCACCAAATATGAGAACATGATCGGTATTGTTCCGGGCAAGGATTATCTTCCTACGGTGGAACTGATGCGTTTTATGACGCCTTTCGGGGTGGGACACTTCAGTGCGCCCGACGATTCTTTGTCGGCAACCCGCCGTCCGGTCTATATCCCTCACTGGGAAAAATCCGTTACCTGGCAGCAGGACATTACGCAGCTTTATCCTTTGCTCGAAGGAGAAGCCTATGTGGGTGTGTTCATTGATACCTGGACTCCGGAAGGATATGTGGTCAGCATGGAACTGGACATCAAGGAAAGCAAGCTGGCCAATGACGTGATGCCGAAGCGTCATATCACTCCGCTGATGAATACCGTGTATTACATCGGACAGACGTATCCCGACATTTTTGCCCGCCGTGCGGTGACAACGGACTTCACTTTGCCGCGTGATGCGCGTAATGTGGAGCTGAAATACATCGTGACCGGACATGGAGGCCATAGCGGCGGCGACGAGTTCGTGCAGAAGCAGAACATTGTTTCCGTGGATGGTAAGGAAGCACTGAATTTCATCCCCTGGCGTGACGACTGTGCTTCATTCCGCCGTTTCAATCCCGGTACGGGAGTCTGGCTGGTGAAGCGTCTGGCTTCTTATATCGATGGGGAAGGATACGCCATGAAGGAAGTGGAAGAGCCACTGGGTTCATCTGATTTGTCCCGCTCCAACTGGTGCCCGGGCAGTGACGTTGTTCCCGAAACAGCAGCGCTCGGCGATCTGAAAGCCGGTACACATACCTTTACGGTCAGCATTCCGGAAGCCCAGCCGGTGAAAGGAAATGAGCTGAACCACTGGCTGGTTTCTGCTTATCTGGTTTGGGAAGAATAAGCGGACCGTATCAGTTCGGAAAAAGACAGATGGCTGCAGGAAAGCTTGTTGAAGCTGCCTGCAGCCATCTGTCTTTTCCGGTAAATCCTGAGGGTATTCAGTCTTTCTGCGGAAGCGGCAGGATATCCATTCCCATGATGTAATCGTTCATGTAGAATCCGTTTCCGATCGGGAAGTCTCCTTCATGCACTTTCTGCATGCCCATGTGCTCATAGAATCCTCTGGCAGGGTTGTGGCGGTTGACATTCAGTTCCATGCGGCAAGGGGTGGGGTGAAGATCCCGGATGGCATTAACGGCCACTTCAAAAAGTCTTCGTCCCAGTCCGTCCTTCCAGAAAGCGGGGAGTACATAAATCTTTTGCAGGTGAAACAGGTCGTCGCCTTCCTGCTGGATAGAGACGTAGCCGGCTGCCTGTCCGTCCTTATATATAAGGTAATAGTGATGGCCTTCTTCTTCCATTTGCCGTCTCAGGCTTTCGGGAGAATACATCCAGTCCATCATGTAATCGATCTGTTCGGGAGTCAGTATCTCGCGGTAGGTATAGGGAAATGCTTCCGTTGCCAGTTCATTGATCAGGGAAATATCAGCTGTTGTTGCTTTTCTGGTAGTAATCATCAGGTCCTCCTTTCATTGGTTATTCACCTGCGAATATACATCTTATCTCGTTTTTTTAAGGAAATTCCCCGTTAAAAACAATAAAATATAGTACTATGTATTGCATAGTATTTAAATAATGCATATATTTGTGCTATACCAATAAAAGATAAACACGATGAATGTAGACAATGTAAAATCGCAAATGCGCAAAGGGATGTTGGAATACTGCATTCTGTTGTTGCTGCATCGGGAAGCCTCCTACGCTTCTGACATTATGCAGAAGCTGAAGGAAGCCAAACTGATAGTGGTGGAAGGTACACTTTATCCGTTGCTGACCCGATTGAAGAATGATAATCTGCTGTCGTATGAGTGGGTGGAATCCACGCAAGGACCGCCTCGCAAATACTACCGGCTGACAACGCAAGGAGAGGAATTCCTGCTGGATCTGGAAGCAGCCTGGGATGAACTCTCGGACACAGTAAATCACTTAAGACAAAAACTTTTAATGTAACGATTATGAAAAAGACACTGACTGTAAATTTGGGAGGAACCGTCTATCACATTGATGAGGATGCCTATGTATTGCTGGATAATTATCTGAATAATCTCCGTTATTATTTCCGCAGGGAAAAAGGAGCTGAAGAAATAGTGCGTGATATCGAGAACCGTATCGGAGAACTCTTTGATGAATATCTCCGGAACGGCCAACAGGTCATTACGGTGGAGAATGTTGAAGCCGTGATTGAACGTATGGGAAAGCCTGAACAGCTGGATGAGGAAACTCCGGAATCGGAATCTTCTGCCGGAACCAGACGTGAAGAAAGACCTCGCCGTCTGTTCCGTGATCCGGACGACCGGGTTCTGGGAGGTGTGGCTTCCGGACTGGCTGCCTATTTCAACTGGGATCCCATGTGGGTACGTATTGCTCTTATACTTCTTGCCATTCCGGTTCATGGACTGATATTGGTCTACCTGATTGCCTGGATTGTGATTCCGGTGGCCCATACGGCTACTGAAAAGTTGCAGATGCACGGGCGTACCATCAGCATGGAAAACATCGGACGTACGGTGACAGACAGTTTTGAGCGTGTGAACGATTATGTGAGATCCGACAAGCCCCGTTCCATACTTCACCGGATCGGGAGTGGAATCGTGCAGATGGTCGGTCTTTTGATGAGACTGGTATTGATCCTGATTGCCATTTGTCTCGCTCCGGTTCTGTTTGCAGGAATTGTAACCGTATTTGCCTTGATTATGGCTGCTACAGGTATTCTGATCAGTGTTCCGGCCTTTGTCTATAACGCTTTTCCCTATATCAACTGGGAACTGGTGGCTTCATCTTCCGGAATGGCTGTCGGGCTGGCTGTTTGTCTGTTGCTGGTGGTATGTATTCCGTTCATCGGACTGTTGCAGCTCATTTTCCAGGGCCTGAAAATATGGGGACCGATGAGTACGACGGCCAAGGTAGTGTGGGTGATCTTATGGTTTGTGGCATTGGGCGCAGGTATAATTCTGTTCATACAGGCTCCTTATTTGAATTATCCTTATCACTTCCTGCTGTAAAACCGGGGATTTCTATTTAAAAATGATTATCTTTGCCGTACAGACGATAAAATACAAAAGATATGACTAAGAAAATACTTTTGCTGGGTTCCGGCGAGTTAGGAAAAGAGTTTGTAATCGCAGCACAGCGACTTGGACAGTATGTCATTGCGTGTGACTCGTATGCGGGAGCTCCCGCGATGCAGGTAGCCGACGCTTGTGAAGTGTTTAGTATGTTGGACGGTGATGCCCTTGACAAGGTGGTCGCAAAGTACCATCCGGACATTATTGTGCCTGAGATTGAAGCCATCCGTACCGAACGTCTTTATCATTTGGAGAAGGAAGACATTCAGGTTGTACCGAGTGCACGGGCCGTTAACTATACAATGAACCGTAAGGCTATTCGTGATCTGGCAGCCAAAGAACTGGGATTGAAGACTGCAAAGTATTTTTATGCAACTTCTTTTGAGGAACTGAAAGAGGCCGCTGAAAAGATAGGTTATCCTTGTGTGATCAAGCCTTTGATGTCGTCTTCCGGTAAGGGACAGTCCATTGCCAAAGGACCTGAAGATCTGAGCTACTCCTGGGAATACGGATGTATGGGAAGCCGGGGAGATATCAAGGAACTGATTGTTGAAGAATTTGTGAAATTCGACAGTGAGATTACCTTGCTTACGGTAACTCAGAAGAACGGACCGACTTTGTTCTGTCCTCCGATTGGCCATGTGCAGAAAGGCGGAGATTATCGCGAAAGTTTCCAGCCGGCTCATATAGCTCCGGAACATCTGGCTGAAGCTCAGCGTATGGCAGCAAAGGTAACTGAAGCCTTGACCGGATATGGTTTGTGGGGAGTAGAGTTCTTCCTGAGCCATGAGAACGGAGTTTATTTCTCTGAATTGTCTCCTCGTCCGCATGATACGGGTATGGTTACTTTGGCCAATACGCAGAACCTGAATGAATTTGAACTTCATTTGTATGCTGTACTGGGTCTGCCTATTCCGGGAATTACTCAGGAACACATCGGAGCAAGCGCTGTCATTCTGTCACCGATAGCCAGTCAGGAGACTCCACGTTACAAAGGTGAAGAACTGGTTTGCTCTCAGCCGAACACTTATCTCCGCATCTTCGGTAAGCCATATACTAAACTGAACCGCCGAATGGGAGTTGTCGTTTGCTACGATAAGAATGATGGTGATCTGGATGCATTGCGTGACAAATGTAAAGCTTTGGCTGCAAAGGTGGAAGTTTATTAATACAGGTAAATATCTTTCCGCGGATTAAGAGTCCGTATGGTTGAATGAAAGCGGGTATCTGAGCGAATGATCTTTTCGTTCAGATACCTTTTTTATTATATTTTCTTCCTGCTGATCGGGAAATATGTACTTTACTATTCTGAGAAATCTGATTTTTTTCTGAGAAAAAGTTCTTTAATAAATTGATAATTAGAAATGAACGTCAGCTCAGACTTTTTTCAGGAAATCAGTGGATGTTTTTTTGAGTACTTTTGTTATGAATAATTTTCCGGCAAACTTTGCAAAAGCCGGACAAATTAAGTTTAGACCGGAAATTGAAAGTTTTGTCCTTTATGGAGTTTTTTAATTATGATTATCATGCTGAAAAATATGAAGTTATCGGCCGGGAAATGTCCATTGCCTGATTTGGATATTTCGTTTATATATCCTACATTTGCAGTATCTGACGAATCAGAAAGACCTTAATCACGGATTAGACATATTGATCATTTGATTTGAAAACATATTAATTTAACAAAAGATATCTACTATGGATAAGCGCCAACAAGCATTGTTGTTTTTATTGATCGCTGCCGGTGCATTCAGCGGATGTAAGGATCAAAAGCAGAATGCTCCTGAAAAAGAAGGGGTGGAAACAGTTCTTCCTGCCCAAGTAAATGAAGTAACGGTAATGACTTTAAAGAAAAACACCTTTGAACATGAACTGGTAAGTAATGGAAAGGTGACTGCCTCTCAATATGCCGATTTATCGTTTCGTGTGACATCGGAACCTGTTGCTCATATTTATGTGAAGAATGGAGATGTAGTCAGGAAAGGACAAAAGATAGCAGAGCTGGATCTCTTTACCTTACAAAATAGTCTAGAAAAAGCTGAAGTCAGCCTTCGTCAGTCTGAACTGGAAATGAAGGACGTGTTGATCGGACAGGGCTATTCGCTGGACAAAATGCAAGAAATACCTCAGGATATTGTGAAGCTGGCTGAAGTGAAAAGCGGATATGCCCAGAGCCATGCTGCCTATGAACTGGCCAAATATGAATTGGACCATGCGGTATTGACTGTACCTTTTGATGGAGTCATTGCGAACCTTGAAACTCGCGGATTTAATCGTCCTGATGCAACCAAAGCTTTTTGCCGGGTGATTGGAGGCAGTGGCATGGAGGTCAGTTTTCATGTCTTGGAGAGCGAGTTACCTCTTGTAAAAAGAGGAGACAAGGTAGAGGTCTCTTCCTTTGCCAATGCGTCGGGAACGTGCAGCGGTACTATTTCTGAGATCAACCCGTTAGTAGATGAGGACGGACTGGTCAGTGTCAGGGCAAAGGTGAACGGAAATATCCGCCTGTTTGACGGCATGAATGTGAGAGTCAGTGTAAAGCGTTCTGTTCCTGATCAGTTTGTCGTGCCTAAGACGGCTGTAGTTTTGCGTACCGGAAAGCAGGTGATATTTACTCTTAAAGACGGAAAAGCCATGTGGAATTATGTTACGACCGGACTGGAGAATATGACGGAATATACTGTGACAGGCGATGGAATGGAAGAAGGAGCACAGATCATTGTAACCGGAAATGTCAATCTTGCACACGAAGCTCCTGTTAAAGTGATACCTTAAACGCTTTGTATATGGTAAAATTTCTGATAAAACGGCCGATAGCGGTACTGATGGCATTTACCGCCTGCTTTATTGTGGGACTGGTGACTTATTTCTCTTTGCCTGTATCGTTGCTTCCGGATGTGGATATTCCGCAGATAACCGTACAGGTCAGCGGGGAAAACTCATCGGCAAGAGAACTGGAGAATACGATGGTGGCACCGGTCAGACGGCAGCTTATGCAGGTTTCCGGATTGACAGAGATGAAGAGTGAGACGCGTGATGGTTCGGGTATTATCCGTCTGTCGTTCGATTTCGGGACGAATACCGACCTTGCCTTCATTGAGGTGAATGAAAAAATCGATGCAGCCATGAACGGACTTCCGAAGGATGCTGTACGGCCGAAAGCCATTAAAGCCAGCGCTACGGATATTCCGGTGTTCTATCTGAACATGACCTTGAAGAATGATCTTCCATACAGGCAAACCAATGAAGATGCCTTCCTAAATATGTGTACCTTGGCTGAAAACGTCGTGAAGCGGCGTATAGAGCAGCTTCCTCAGGTGGCAATGGCCGATATGACAGGAGTTCCTCAGAAGATGCTTCGTATTGTTCCTGATATGGGAAAGATGGAAAGTCTGGGAATGGGGATCACTGATCTGGAGAATATACTCGCTGCAAATAATGTGGAGCCGGGGAGTATGCTTGTCCGCGACGGTTATTATGAATATAACATACGCATTGCATCTATTCTCCGTACGCCGGAAGACGTTGAGAATATATATTTCAACCGCAATGGGCTTGTTATGCAGCTCAAGGATATTTGTCATGTACAGACTGTAACCCGAAACGAAACCGGGCGTTCTCTGGCTGACGGCAAGCGGGCCGTAACTCTGGCCATCATCAAGCAGGGAGAAGAAAATATGGATAATCTGCGAAAGGAACTGAAGGAAACAACGGATTATTTTGCAGAGATTTATCCTGATATCGAGTTCGGTATTTCACGCAATCAGACGGAATTGCTGGATTATACAATTTCCAATCTGCAGCAGAACTTTACGCTGGGTTTCCTGTTTATCTTTATTGTTGCGGTGTTCTTTATCGGTGATGTACGTTCGCCCTTGGTGATCGGTATCACTATGATCACATCGGTTGTGATTACTTTCTTCTTTTTCTATATCTGTCACATATCCTTGAATGTCATCTCACTTTCCGGTCTGATTCTGGCCGTAGGTATGATGATTGACAACGCAATTATCGTTACGGAGAATGTGTCTCAGTATCGGGAGAAAGGATATTCGTTACGGCGTGCAGCAGTAGCCGGAACCTCAGAAATGATTACTCCGATGCTCAGTTCCTCACTGACCACTATTGCTGTCTTCGTACCTTTGGTTTTTATGAGTGGAATTGCCGGTGCCATTTTCATGGATGAGGCCTTTTCTATTACTTCCGGACTGATGGTGTCTTATTTCACAGGTATTATGCTGCTTCCGGTTCTTTATATGCTGTTTTATCGTATTGGAATCAGAAAGCATAACTGGTTTACCGCCAATTTCAAGAATTTGCTGAAGAATGAGTGGCTGACAAAGTTTTATGACGCGGGTATAGAGTGGGTATTTTCCCATCGCAAACTTAATTTTGCCCTGGCATTGTTTTCATTGCCATTGTGTGTATTTATGTTCTGGGTCATAGAAAAGGAACGTATGCCGAAGATTGATCAGAATGAGACCGTAGTCAGTATCGAATGGAATGAAAACATTCATGTGGAAGAGAACCACCGAAGAGTCAATGCTTTATTGGCCCTGACGGATAGTCTGGTGGAAGAACATACGGCTTATGTGGGAATGCAGGACTATCTGTTAGGAACAGAAAATGAGCTGGCTTCCGGTGAGGCGGAACTGTATTTCAAGACAGAGAAACCTGAGCAGATTCCTGTTCTTACCGAGATGATCAGCAAGAATATTCATCAGGATTATCCTGCGGCGACTGTTACATTCTCTCCTCCAGTGACAATCTTTGAGAAATTGTTTGTTACCGGGGAACCGGATCTGGTTGCACAGCTTCGTTCGTCTGACCGTACTTCAATGCCTGAAGCAGATGATGTCAGAAATATTGAGAAGCGTATAGCGGAGGAAACCGGATATACGCCGGAAGGAACTCCTTTCAGAAGTCAGCTTAATCTGGAAATAGACCGTAACAAGCTGCTTATTTATAATGTTGACTATAATGATGTGGTAAAAGTGTTGCGGACAGCCTTGAAAGACAATCAGGTCTCTACGCTCCGTTCGTATCAGCAGTATCTTCCCATTGGTATAGTCGGACGGGAAATGAGTGTGAACCGCATTCTGGCAGAAACTATGGTAGAAACTTCCGGTGATAAAACGACTCAGGAGAAGAAATATATTCCTTTGCGTGAGCTTGTAAGAATTGTTTCCGATGAAGACTTGAAGGAAATCACTGCCGGACGTAACGGGGAATATATACCCGTGAACTTCTATCAGGTTGCGGATGTACCGGCAGCCATAGAGGGCGTAAGAAAAGCTGTAGATGAGGACAGTCACTGGGATGTCAGTTTCGGAGGAAGTTTCTTCTCGAACCAGAAGATGATGGGAGAACTGACTGTAATCCTTTTCATTTCGATTCTGCTGATGTATTTTATCCTGTGTGCCCAGTTTGAAAGCTTCCTGCAACCCTTGATAGTGCTGGCAGAAATTCCGATGGATATAGCTTTCGGACTGGTAGTGTTATGGGCGGCGGGACATACCATGAATCTGATGTCGGCTATCGGTATCATTGTTTCCTGCGGTATTGTTGTCAACGACTCCATTCTGAAGTTGGATTCGATCAACGAACTGCGGAAGGAAGGAATGCCTTTGCTGGAAGCCATTCATACTGCCGGCCACAGAAGACTGAGAGCAATTATCATGACAACCCTGACTACCGTGTTTGCCATGGTTCCTTTGCTTTTCACTTCTGATCTCGGTTCAGAAATGCAGCGTCCGCTTTCCATTGCCATGATAGGCACCATGATGGTAGGGCTTTTTATAAGTCTTTTTATAATTCCTTTGATTTACTGGTATATATATAGAAAACATGAAACTCACAAAAATTAGTATATGCTTCCTGCTTGCGCTATGCGGAGCAGGGGTGCAGGCCCAAAGCGTATTGAGGCTGGATCTGAAAGAAACTATTGCCATGGCCAATGACAGTTCATTATCAGCCTTCCGCTATAAGAACATGTATTTGTCCGGCTATTGGGAGTATCGCAGCTACAAGGCTGCACGTTTGCCGAGCCTTACCCTGAACATGACTCCGGCTCAATACTACAGATACATTACCCAGCGATACGATTCTCAGGAGAATGTTGATGTGTATCGTGAGCAGCAGATGCTGAGTGCGAGTGCAGGGTTGAGCCTGGCACAGAACTTCGATCTTCTCGGAGGTACGTTCTATGTAGATACACAGTTGGATTATATGCGCAACTTTGGAGATTCCAAATCCACTCAGTTCTCTACCGTACCGTTCCGTATCGGTTATCAGCAGGACTTACTTGGATATAATGCTTTCCGATGGGACAGGAAGATTGAACCTCTGAAATTTGAGAAAGTCAAGAAGGAGTATCTGTATAATGCTGAGAGTGTGTCGGAAGAAGCTGTTACTTATTTCTTTGATCTTGCCATGGCACAGGCGGACTATAAACTGGCCTTGGATAACGTGGCTACGACGGATACGTTGTATGCCATCGGAGAACAGCGCCAGAAGATTGCTGCGATCTCCCAGGCTGATTTGCTTACGTTGAAGCTGGATAAGGTCAATGCCAGAAATACTTTGCGCAATGCAGAGATTACGAGAAAGCGTGCCATGTCTGCCCTTGCCACCTTCTTGAACCTGGACCGGAACTCATACATCGAGATAGATCTTCCGGCCCGTCCGAGATATATTGATGTTTCTGCAGATCATGCCATGACTCTTGCCCGGGAAAACAATCCTACCTATCTGGCCCAACGCCAGAATGTTCTGGAAGCCGAACGAGATGTGGATCGTACAAAAAAGGAATCCCGCTTCAATGCCAGCTTCAATGCCAGTGTGGGCTTTAACCAGGTGGCGGATAACATCAGTGCGGCCTACCGTAACCTGCTTCAGCAGGATCTGGTTTCGTTCACCGTATCTGTTCCTCTGATTGACTGGGGAGTACGCAAAGGCAAATATAATATGGCCAAAAACAACCTGAATGTTGTGAAGATTGCTGCCCGTCAGGAAGAAATCAGTCTGGAAGAAGATGTTATGATGACGGTGAGTGATTTCAGTGTGCAGCAGGACCTGATAGCCAGTGCTGAAGAAGCACTTGACCTTGCCGAACTGGCATATGATCAGACCCGTAAGCGGTTTATTATCGGAAAGGCAGACATCAACAGTCTGACACTTGCCCTGAACCGTCAGCAGGAAGCCCAGAAAAACTATATTCAGGCCATGCAGAATTATTGGTTGAATTATTATAAGATACGCAAGCTGACCTTATTTGATTTTGAGTCGGGTATGTCACTTTCCGAACGTTTTGATTTCGATAACCTGAGAAGATAGTTGAATAACTATGAGAGAAAAAGAAAACAGGCAACCTGTAACATGGTCGTCTTTCACCTTAATCGTCACATTCGTGTGCCTGTCACTGGTGGGATTGGCACTGGCACCTCTTTTGCCGGTAAAGCTGTCTCCCTCCCGCAATATGCCGGGACTTTCCGTCTTTTTTACGATGCCCGGCAATTCGGCAAGAGTGGTAGAGACGGAAGTAACCAGTCGGCTGGAAGGCATACTGTCCAGGGTGAACGGGATCAAAAGCATAACTTCCACTTCCGACAACGGAAGCGGTTATATACAAATATCGCTGGATAAGCACGCAGATATTGATGCAACGCGCTTTGAGGTGTCTACATTGGTCAGACAATTATGGCCGCAACTTCCTGAGGGAGTAAGCTATCCGCTTATTTCCACGCAGCGGAGTGATGATAACGCATCGCGGCCTTTCATGACTTATACGCTGAATGCTCCAGCCACACCGATTGTGATTCAGAGATACGGGGAGGAACATATCAAGCCGCAACTAGCCGCCCTGAATGGAATATATAAGGTAGAACTTAGCGGTGCTACCCCAATGGAGTGGCGGATTGTATATGATAATGGGCAGTTGGAACGTATTGGAGTCGGTGTTCAGGATATTCTGACAGCTATATCTGAAAGATATGGCCGGGAGTTTCTGGGCATCTGTGAGCTGGAGACTGCCGGTAAAACAGAGTGGATCAGACTGGTTCGTACTACGGAAGGAAATCCGAAGGGATTTGTTCCATCTGAGATTTATGTGAAAACCAAGGATGGAAGCATGCTTCCTCTTGACCGTCTTGTGAAAGTTATCCGCTCCGAACAAGAGCCGACGTCCTATTACCGCATCAATGGTCTGAACTCGGTATATCTTTCCATTACGGCTTCAGAGACAGCTAACCAGCTGACATTGGCTGAGGATGTAAGGAAAGTGATTGCCAAGGTGGAGGCAACTATGCCGGCCGGATATGAGATACATACCAGTTATGATGCTACGGAATACATTTCAAAGGAACTGGATACCATTTATTTCCGAACCGGAATAACTGTATTGATTCTGTTATTGTTTGTAGCAGTTATCACCCGTAATCTGCGCTATCTTTTTTTGATCATCACCGGACTGTCGGTCAATATTGCTGTGGCTGCCATCCTTTATTACGCTTTCGGGCTGGAGATTCAGCTCTATTCGCTGGCCGGTATTACTATTTCATTGAACCTGGTGATCGACAATATTATTGTCATGACCGATCATATCCTGCGGCGACGCAACCTGAAGGCATTCATGTCGGTTCTGGCTGCTACGCTGACCACGATCGGTGCACTGGTGATCATTTTCTTCCTGGATGAGAAGATCCGTCTGAACCTTCAGGACTTTGCAGCTGTGGTAATTATCAACCTGGGTATATCCTTGCTGGTTGCCCTGTTCTTCGTTCCTCCGATGATTGAGAAGATCGGTCTGGCCGAAGGAAAGCCCAGACACGCCCGTATGTGGGTAAAACGGGGGACGGTGTACTTCACACGTTTCTATCGGAAAATGATCATTTTGCTGAGCAGATATCGGGGATTTGCTTTTTTTGTGCTGGTATTGGGATTTGGCCTTCCGGTATTTATGCTTCCCGAGAAAATTGAAGATGCGGAAAAGAAGGGGAAATGGGCGGAATGGTATAATACGATTTTTGATAACAATACCTATAAGGAAGATGTGAAACCCATTGTAGATAAGGTGCTGGGCGGTTCTTTACGTCTGTTCGCCGAGAAGGTATACGATGGAAGTTACTTTAACCGTGACGAGAGTGAGGTGGTGCTTTACATCAATGCCACGCTTCCCAACGGAAGTACGCTTCAGCAGATGGATGCGCTGATTCGTAAGATGGAAACCTTTCTGAGTGAGTTCAAGGAGATCAAGCAGTTTCAGACTTCCATCTACAGTGCCCGCCGGGCAAGTATTCAGGTATATTTCAAAAAAGAATACAGTCATACGGGATTCCCTTATGTACTGAAATCGGACGTCATCAGCAAATCTTTGGCTCTGGGTGGAGGAAGCTGGGGAGTCTATGGTTTGCAGGATCAGGGATTCAGCAATGATGTGCGTGAGTCGGCCGGAAGTTTCCGGGTGAAGATGTATGGCTACAACTATGACGAGCTGAGTTTCTGGGCTGAAGAAATGAAGAAGCAGCTTCTTTCACACCGGCGTATCAAGGAAGTAAATATCAATTCCGAGTTCTCATGGTGGAAGGATGATTATACTGAATTCAGCCTGGAATTCAACAAACAGAAGATGGCTGAGGAGAATCTGACCGCACAGGAACTGTTTGCCGTGTTACAACCGGTGTTCATGCGTGACCAGATAGCGGGAGAGATACTCTATGACAATAGTCTGGAGCGCTTGTGCCTGTCGTCACGTCAGAGCAGTGAATATGACGTATGGGCTTTTATGTCGGTACCGTTCACCGTCAATGGTAAGTCGTATAAATTATCTGATCTGGCTGTACTTACCAAGGGACAGGCACCGAAACAGATTGCCAAGGAAAACCAGCAATACCGTCTGTGTCTGCAATATGAGTATATCGGTTCTTCGGAGCAGGGACGTAAATTGCTGGACAAAGATATCGAAGTGTTGCGCAAACGCCTGCCTATGGGGTATACCGTTGAGAATGATAACGCCTACTGGAGCTGGGGAAAGGATGATAACAGCCAGTATTTCCTGCTGGTGATCGTGATCCTGATCATCTTCTTCATCTCGGCCATTCTGTTCAATTCGCTGAGCCAGCCGCTTGCGATTCTGTTCGTGATACCGGTATCATACATCGGTGTGTTCCTGACATTCTATCTTTTCGGACTGAATTTTGATCAGGGAGGTTTCGCATCCTTCGTATTGCTTTGCGGTATTACGGTCAATGCGAGCATTTACATTCTGAACGAATACAATGCCATCCGCCGTAATTTTCCGAATCTCTCCCCGTTGCATGCCTATACCAAGGCCTGGAATGTGAAGGTGATTCCTATTTTCCTGACCGTCATGTCTACAATTCTGGGATTTGTTCCGTTTATGATTGGCGAGAAAACTCCTTTCTGGTTTCCGCTGGCTGCCGGAACAATCGGAGGCCTTGTGATGTCCGTGATCGGTATCTTTATCTATCTTCCTGTACTGAGTGTATCGGGAACGGTGCGGAAACGTCTGGTCCGGGTTGCTGTACCTCCAGAGAAGAAGATACGTTTCCGTCTGATGGATCTCTTGAAGTTCAGAAGAAAGAAATAACGGAATAAAGCTTGTTCCGGAGGGTGTGTCACAATATTCAAAACCGTTTTTCCTGGCTACAACTGTCTGTAGCAAGGATAATGCTTAAGGTTTGAATGTTGTGACATGCCCTTCCGGATTTTTTATTTGGATCTTAAAATTATTTAAATAGTCGTCCCTTAAGAATATCTTTTTCTGTTGATATT
>ULSB01013402.1_pt1 | contig 24454 bp, 21 predicted proteins | sample 1955741 | NCBI WGS metagenome assembly ULSB01 (sample SAMEA4835691, study PRJEB28245) | human gut metagenome | biome: gut microbiome; material: fecal sample | place: Denmark | collected 2008
AATGTGAGGTCACTTCATATTATCTAATTTCTCATTCAAGCAAAGCTTTCATCCCCAGTCAAGAGGGCAGCACGCCCTCCCGGCTACCCCTGAACCCATCAACCTTTTATTTCACATCCACGACGCCGAATTTCCCATCCTGCATTTTCATCAGGATCAGATCGACGACCGGATCGCGCTTTTCATCGAAGCTGAATGTGCCGCAGACACCCTTGAAGTCCTTCATCTGTGCAAGCGCATCGCGGATCTTCTTGTGATCGGTGGTCGTACCCGCGCGCTTTATCGCATCCATCGCCATGTAGACGCCATCATACGCACTGGCGGCGAACTGGTCGGGCGCACGGCCATAGGCTTTCGTGTAGTTTTCCACGAATTTCTGCACCTTTTCATCCTTGCGGTCCGCCGACCACATGGAGGAGACGTAGACATTGTCCGCTGCCGCGCCTGCCATCTTGCCCAGCTCCGGCGAAACAAAGCCATTGTCCCCCAAGACCGGCTGGTCCATGCCCATCTCTCTCATCTTCTTCAGGATGCGGGAGCCTTCCTGGTAGTAGCTGCATACGACGATGACATCCGGATTTTTGTGCTGGATATTCGTCAGCTGCGCGGAGTACTCGCTGTCCTTGCTGCCGAAGGTCTCGACATCGATGACCTGCACGCCTTCTTCTTCCATCGTCTTCTGGAAATATTTCTGCGCGGTCACATGCTGCTCATTGTCATGGGCATAGAGGATCGCTGCGGTCTTGTAGCCTAAGAGCTTGTGCGTCTTCGTCACCGTCTGCGGGATATTCTTCGACTCCGGCACGGAATTTCTGAAAATGCAGTCTCCGATATCCGTGATGTTTTCCGCCGTGACGGAGATCTCCAGCGACGGCACCTTTGCATTCTGGATGATGGGGCCTGCCGCCTTCGCCTCATTGGATGTCATCGGCCCGATGATCATCGATACCTTCTCCTGGATCAGCTTCTTCGTCGCATTCATCGAGTCCGCCGGAACAGCCTTCGTATCCTCCACCAAGAGATCGATCGGGAAATCGCCCTTCTTATTGATCTCTTCGACGGCCAGACGCACGCCCTCCTCTTCCGACTTGCCATATGCGGCCGCACCGCCCGTCAGCGCCGCTGTGAAACCGATCTTCGCCGCATTCTTCGCGCCGGAAGACACCGCGCCCCCCGTCTTGCCGCCGCAGCCGGACAGACCTGCCATCATGATGGCAGCCATGGAACAAATACCGATCGTCTTCATTACTTTTCTCATATGCATCATTTGTGTTTCCTCCTAGTTTACATGGATCATAAAAACCGCCCCTGAAAGAGTCTTTCCTCTCCCAGGGGCGGTTTTCCGCGGTGCCACCCTGATTTATCACTCACCATGAAAGAAAAAAGCGCCTCCGTCCGATCCCTCGGACAGAGGCGCGTCTGCGCTGTACCACTCTGTGCTTATCTCTCTTCCACTTCGTATAATATAAAAGCCCCTGTCTCTTCCGAGACAGGGGCGAGGTTTCGCGGTACCACCCTGCATTATACTTTCATGGTTCATCCATAACGGGGACTTCCGCCTTCTCTACGGCATCACTGCTTCGATCCGGAGCTCCTGGGAGAGTTCGTCATATGCTTCCTGCCGATTTTCACCAACCATCGGCTCTCTGAAAAGAACATCATATCACTTGATCCCAGTCATCGCATGGGGTATTGAGTTGCAATAATCATACACGGCAAAGAGCCATCTGTCAAACGGTTTTTCTTTGTATGCTGTTTTGGAATAGATATGGGCGGTTGGTATGAATCGAGGTGATGGGAAACAGGTTCAGGGTTCGGGATGAGCCCCTAGGGCGTATCGCCCTTGATTACGCTTGAAAGCCTCGATTGAATGAGAAATTAGAAATGAGAAATGCGAAATTGTGGTGCGGCGCATAAAAGTATGGAAGCGCCGCGAAGTATAAATAATGGCAATGCCATGAGCTGCCATGCCAGTCACTTGAGACTCCTAATCCCTAGCTACCAGTCACTAGTCACTGGTATGCTACTTTCGGGCATCGCCTCATATGTATTCGCGGCGAAGCCGCCACCTTCATTTCTCATTTCTAATTCCTACACGCTCCGCATTAGGAAGAGAGCGAGTGTAGTGAGCGCAAAGTACGGGCCATAGGCGAAGGCACTCTTGCGCTTCTTGAGCCGGAGGAGCATCAGGAGAAGGGCAGCAAGACCGCCAAGGACGATGCCGGCCATCGTGACGAAGAGGAGCGCATCGGTCCCCAGCCAGAGGCCAAGCGATGCGATGAGCTTCACATCGCCCCCGCCCAAAGCCCCGCGAGAGAGGATGGCAAGCACGAGGAAAACTGCGCCGCCCACAGCGGCCGCGAGGAGATGATCGGTCAGGCGGGGAAGCTGGAGGAGCGAGAGGAGAAGCCCTCCCGCCGCAAAGGGAAGCATCATCGCATCAAAGAGGCAGTACTGCTCAAAGTCAGTCGCCGTCATGAGCAGAAGGAAAGCGGCGGCAAAAAAGCAGGAAGAAAAGCTCGACAGGGCTGGATGCGATGTAGACCGAGCGCGCACCGCAGAGAAGAAAGGCGAGCGGAAGAAGGAAACGTCGCAAGCGTCCCCGTTCTTTGCCCGTCAAAGGAAAGGTCAGGATGCCCCTGTGCGACGCATAGAGACGGTCAATCCATGCATTCCCAAAGCGATGCAGCAGAAATGTCACAAGCAGCACAGCCGCGCCGGCGATCAAGTAAAAGAAGTCCATATGTCTACCTTGCATTCTTTCGCTGGATATCTTACAATACAGATAGAAACGGTGCCATCCGATAAACGGTCATGGCCCCATATGATTATCAAGTGTAGAAAAACCGCTTAACTTTCCAGGGCTAAGGCGGCTTTTCTATTGGCTATTTCAGCAATGCGGCAATGCACACCGTCATCAGAAAAACAACTGTAAAAAAATCGTATTTCGTCATCTGACCCACCCCTTTCGGGGTCTTTATTTAACCGCCTATCGTTTACGATGGCACCGCCTGTATCATACCATAAAATGATGTCCGTTCATAGCTACGCAGAATAGAATCTATTCATAGAATCGCCCTTGCTTTCTTTCACGGGATGTCTTACAATACAAATAGAAACGGTGCCATCCGATAAACGGTTATGCCCCCATTATTTCAAGAAGAAAAACCGCCTCATCTTGTCAGGAGCAAGGCGGTTTTTCTATTGGTCACTTTGTCAGCGCTATAACACACATACTCACAAAAAAGACGGTCGTAAAAAATCGTATTTCGTCATATGGGTCATCCCCCTTTCGGGATCCTCATTTAACCGCCTATCGTTTACGATGGCACCGCCTGTATCATATCATAAAATGATATCCGTTCATAGCTGCGCGGATAAGAACTCCGCCATCCCCCTTCACGCAAAAAGCCTCGCCCTTACGGGTCGAGGCTTTTTTGATGAGTGAATTACAGTCCGAAACGAGCGAAGATCTCATCGACATGGACGAGCATCGGCTTGTAGTCGAAGCAGGCTTTGATTTCTTCTTCGTTCAGATACTTTCTGACATCTTCATCCTTGCAAAGATTTTCGTAGAAATCTTCTCCCTGAAGCCAGCGTTTCATCGCATTTCTCTGTACCCAGCGATATGCGGTGTCGCGGTAAGCGCCTTTCGCTACGAGAGCGAGGAGGACGCGCGGGCTGTAGATGAGACCGCCGGTGAGGTTGAGATCAGCGAGCATCTTGTCCGGATAGACGAGGAGCTTGTCGATGAGGTCGGTGGTCTGCGCGAGGATGTAGTCCAAAGCGATGGTCGCATCTGGGAACATGACGCGTTCGACGGAGGAGTGGGAAATATCTCTTTCATGCCAGAGCGGGATGTCTTCGAAGGCCGGGAGGCTGTAGCCCTGGATGAGACGGGCCATGCCGCAGATTCTTTCGGACTTGACCGGATTTCTCTTATGCGGCATCGCAGAGGAGCCTTTCTGCTTCGGGCTGAAGTATTCTTCCGCTTCTCTCACTTCGGTTCTCTGCAAGTGGCGGACTTCGAGAGCCATCTGTGCGAGGGTGCCGGCGATGACGCCTAAAGTCGTGATGTATTCAGCATGGTGGTCACGCTGTACGACCTGGGTCGCTACGACTTCTCTGACAAGGCCCATCTTCTTGCAGACGTATTCTTCGACGTATGGATCGATGTCGGCATAGGTGCCTACCGCGCCGGACAGTTTGCCGACAGCCATTTCTTCTGCGGCTCTCTTCATGCGGTCAATGTTGCGAAGGGTCTCGGAATACCAGAGGAGGAGCTTCAAGCCGAAGGTGGTCGGCTCTGCATGGACGCCGTGGGTGCGTCCGATGGTCGGGGTGTACTTGAATTCGACCGCTCTTCTCTTCAAGACTTCTGCCAGTTTTTCGAGATCTCCGAGAAGGACAGCGGAGGCCTGTTTGATCTGTACATTGAGACCGGTATCCTTCACGTCGGTGGAGGTAAGGCCCATGTGGATGTACTTGGCATCATCGCCTACGTATTCCCCGACATTGGTGAGGAAAGCGATGATGTCGTGATTGATTTCACGATCGATCTCATGGATGCGGTCGACATCAAAGTCTGCTTTCGCTTTGATCACTTCGACAGCTTCCTTCGGAATGCGGCCCAGCTCAGCATTTGCTTCGCAGGCTGCGATTTCTACATCAAGCATTGTCTGCCATTCATTTCTTTCGTTCCAGATCTTTTCCATGACTGGACGTGTGTACCTCGGTATCATCAAAGTTCTCCCTTCGGTTGACCAATGCGGGCCGCGATCTCGCGCCCGACGACTACACCGGCGGCGGAGGCCTGTGCAAGGCCCCTGGTGATGCCGGCTCCATCACCAATAGCGAAGAAATTGGGAATCTTCGTCTCCAGCTGGGAAGACAGTGCGATGCGGGAGGAGTAGAACTTCACTTCCACCCCATAGAGAAGGGTGTGGCGCGAGTTCGCTCCCGGGCATGCTTCATCCAGCGCTTCAAACATCTCCATAATATCCTTTAAGAAGCGATATGGCAAGACCAAAGATAAATCTCCTGGTGTTGCCGAGGGCATGGTGGGGTTGATCAGCCCTCTTCGTATGCGCTCTGCCGTCGAACGACGGCCGTCACGCAGGTCGCCAAGACGCTGCACGATGGGCCCGCCGCCCAGCATGTTTGCCAGTGTCGCAATGTATTTCCCATACTCGATCGGTTCGTGGAACGGCTCGGTGAACTGCTTCGAGACCAGAATGGCGAAATTGGTATTCTCACTCTTTTTGTGTGCATACGAATGACCATTCACCGTCATGAGCCCGTTGTTATTCTCCGTCACGACGAAGCCATACGGATTCATGCAGAACGTGCGTACACGGTCATCGAAGGATTTGGAGAAATACACCAGCTTCGACTCATAGCAGATGTTCGTGATCGGCTCGAAGACTTCGGCCGGCGACTCCACACGTACGCCGATGTCGACCGCATTCGACTCGGTCTGAAGACCGATGCGCTTCGCTTCCCCGGCGAACCACTCCGCCCCGTCACGCCCCGGCGCAGCCACGAGATACTTGCAGCAGTACGTCTCGCCGCCCGCCATGACGCCCTGCAGAGCTCCGTCGCTCACAAGAATCGTATCCACCGGACACTTTGACTTCACCGTCACATTGGCAGGCAGACTGTCACGCATGCGGGAGAGGATCTCGCCATTCACATCCGTCCCAAGGTGGCGGATGCGCGCGGGGATGAAGGAGAGGTCTGCGGCTGCCGCCCGCCGCTTCAATTCGTGCAGCTCCTCCTTGTACTCATCTCCGTAGACCTTGCGATCAGCCCCGCCATAGCGGCAGTACACGCCGTCCACATAGGAAATCAGACGAGCGAGCTCACCCTTATTCATATAGTCATCCAGATTTCCGCCATAGTCTGTCGTAAGCGTCAGCTTCCCGTCAGAGAAGGCTCCCGCGCCGCCCCAGCCGGACACGATATTCGCATAGCGGTCAGTAGCCTTCGCCTGCCTGTTCTTATTGAGCGCGATGCGCTCACGGATATCCAGCCCCTTCTCCAGAATCAGGATGGACATCCCCGTATCAGCCAGCTCAAGCGCCGTGAATATCCCCGCCGGACCGGCACCGATGATGATGAGATCGAAATTTTTCATAAGCATGCCTCATTTCGTGTGAGTACAAAAAGGGTTCAGGGTTAGCCCGTGGGGCGGGATGCCCTTTGATTGCGGATGAAAGCTTTGTTCGAATGAGAAATTAGAAATGAGAAATGGTGGTGCGGCGCATAAAATGATGGAAGCGCCGCGGAGTATAAATCGGTCGATGCCCGAAAATGGCATTTAAGCCTCCAGTCACTCCTAATCCCTAGCTACTAATCCCTAGTCACCACCAGCCACCAGTCACTAATTCTTCCCCAAACGGGCATAAAAAAAGCCCCGCACGGGGGCCAGATACATTTTGCGTATCCCTTGTCTTATTTTACGCAAAAGAAGAGTGCGTGTCAAACGAATGGAATTGGCTAGTGAGTTGAACTAGTACAACCCATTGCACACGGCAGCTCTGTTTCGACTTTCAGTCATTGCGTGCCCTCTTGATTTCCTGTATACTATACGTAATATATAAAGCAATATTAAAGGAGGACTCATGGCACTCACAAAGAAAGCAGAACGGACAAAAGCAAAGCTTCTGGATTCGGCCCAGCGCCTGATCAGCGCACACGGCTTCGATCATGTATCGGTGGAAGACATCACGAAGGACTCCGGCGTGGCCAAAGGCACCTTCTATCACTACTTCGAATGCAAGGAAGACGTTGTCCGCGAACTCTCCCGCAACACAGCCATGGCGACCATCGAGCGCGCCATGGCCCATGAAGGAGATGCGATCGAGCGCTGCTGCCTCTATTTTGGCGAGATCTACAAGGCCTGCATGTGGAGCGGCGTCCGTCTCGTCCGTCAGTGGCTCCGTGACAGCGTGGAAAACAAGCACGCGCACCCCGAGCAGAATACAGAAGCCCTCTACGACCTCTATCTCGCCCTCGAGAAAATCCTCTCCGCCCATCAGGGCGAAGGCAAAGGGGAGCTCCGCAGCGATGTCCCCAAGACCATCCTCTGCCGCATCCTTGTCAGCCACTTCATCGGCGTCATCACCGTCTGGTGCATGCTGAATGCCTCCTTCGACCTCACCAAGGACTCCGAAAACTACATGAAGATCGACATCGAAAATCTCCTCGGGCCGTATGTGGAGAAGTGACTAGGGACTAGGAACTGGTGACTGGTGACTAGTGGCTGGTGGCTAGTAGCTAGGGATTAGAAGCAAGCGGTGATCGAAATAGCGCAATTGGCACGCTGACCGTTCTGCAAGGAGTATTTCTCGAGTGCTCTTCCGATGACGACAGCGCGAAGCGCTATCAAAATTCTGCGGCGCTTCATTATTTTTTTGCGCCGCACCACCATTTCGCATTTCTCATTTCTAATTTCTCATTCAACCGAATCTTTCATCCGCAATCAAGGGGCGGCACGCCCCTTGTGTTTTCCCTATAGCGCCGCGAGGCTTTGCGATGTATGATACAGATATATCCATGCAAAGCTCACGGCGTTTTCCTATGGCCCAGCGCCATGCCATCATTTTTTATTTTACCAGGAGGCCTCTCATCATGACACCATATACAGAAGGTTTTTCTGCTGAGCCCATTCCGGACTCCATTTTCGAAATCATGAAAGGCAAATCGTTCAAAGCGGGCTGCACCGTCCCCCGCGAAGACCTCGCTTTTCTCCGCGTCCGCTATGTGGACCTCCATGGGAAAACGCAGGACGGCGAAATGGTGGTCAACCGCCGCATCGCAGAAATCGTCCTTTCCATCTTCAAAGAACTCTACGCCGCCAAATATCCCATCGAGAAGATCCGCCTCGTGGACCACTACGATGCCGATGATGAACGCTCAATGACAGACAACAACAGCTCCTCCTTCAATTTCCGTTTCATCTCCCACACGACGAAAGCCTCCAAGCATGGCATGGGCGCGGCGATCGACATCAATCCGCTCTATAACCCCTATGTCAAAATGGTGGACGGAGCGCTCTCCATCGAGCCAGCCGCCGGAGCCCCCTATGTAGACCGCAGCCGTGACTTCCCTATGAAGATCGACGAGTCGGACCTCGCTTTCCAGATCTTCACCCGGTACGGCTTCGAATGGGGCGGCAGCTGGGACGGCCGCAAAGACTACCAGCACTTTGAAATCCCGGACGAAGTGATCAAAAGCTGGTGACTAGTGGCTAGTGGCTGGTGACTGGTGACTTGAATACCACTTTCGGGCATTGCCCCATAAATATTCGCGGCGAAGCCGCCACCTTCATTCCTAATTTCTCATTCCTAATTTCTCATTCGAGCAAAGCTTTCATCCACAATCAGTGGACGAGCCGCCTCACGGGCTAACCCTCAACCCCTTCGGAGCATTCTATGTCTAAGAAAAACATTCCCGTCAAAATCAACGAAACATACACCCTTACCATCCGCGACCTTGGCATCCACGGCGAAGGCATCGGAGCTGTCGATGACTTCACAGTCTTCGTCCCCGGCGCTCTCCCCGGCGAGACCATACAGGCCATGATCGTGACCGCAAAGAAATCCTACGCCACAGGGCGTCTCATTTCCATCGAAGTCCCCTCCGTGCATCGTACCACGCCCGCCTGCCCGGTCTACCGCGCCTGCGGCGGCTGTCAGATCTCCCACCTCACCTATGAAGGCCAGCTTGACGTGAAAGAGCGTCGCGTGAAAGACGTGATAGTGCGCATCGGCGGCTACGCAGAAAGCCTTGTCCGCCCCATCGCCGGCGCCACTCACCCATGGAACTACCGCAATAAAATGGCCGTGCCCGTCAGTCAGGTGACGAGCGGTCCTGTCATGGGCTACTACCGGCAGGGCAGCCATCAGGTCATCCCGATCGCGAGCTGCGCCATTCAGGAAGAAGAGAACAACCGTCTGCTGCGCTTTGCCCAGGGCTTCATGACACGCCATCAGCTCACCGGCTACAACGAAAAAACAGGCCGCGGCAGCGTCCGTCACATCATGGGACGCGTCGGCGATCACGGCGAAGTCATGGCCGTCATCGTGACCGCTACGGAGAAACTCCCGCTCGCCGACCTCTGGGTCTCTGAAATGAGAAAACTTCTCCCCGAAGTCGTCTCCATCTATCACAATGTCCAAAGCCACAAAGGCAATGCCATCCTCGGAAAAGAAATCCATCATCTCTGGGGCAAGAAAACACTGACCTCTTCCCTTTGCGGCATCGCCTTCGAAGTCTCCCCCTTCTCCTTCTTTCAGGTGCACAAGCCGCAGGCCGAGCTACTCTATGAAAAAGCCCTCGCCTATGCCGACCTCCACGGCGGAGAGACCGTGATCGACGCCTACTGCGGGACGGGCACCATTTCCCTCTGTCTTGCGAAGAAAGCCGGCCGCGTCATCGGCATCGAGATCGTGAAAGAAGCCATCGAAGATGCGAAGAAGAATGCCGCCTTCAATCATATCGAAAATGCCGAATTCTACGCCGCTGACGCCGGAGAATTCATGCCAAAGCTCTACGAAGAAGGCCTCCGCCCCGACGTCATCGTCATGGATCCCGTCCGCGCCGGCTGCAGCGAAGATGTCCTCGCCGCAGCAGCCGGCATGCAGCCCTCACGCATCGTCTACGTCTCCTGCAACGTGGCAACCTTCGCCCGCGATGCGAAGATCCTCGCCGGACTTGGCTATACCGTGAAGGAAGTCACCCCTGTCGACATGTTCCCGCAGACCATGCACGTCGAGACCGTGGCTCTCTTGACAAGAAAAGAAAAATAAGTACCGAAAGTCGGTGTATGTCCGGGCTTTTTATGAGGTAATCATCATCAGAGAAGCCTTATGAAAAGCCCGGTTTTCTTATAGGAAAACATATCTGCTTTTTAGATCGACTGAGAAAAACTGAATCTCCCCAAAATGGCGGCAGCGTTTAAAAGTGGTTCAGTTGTCGTGGGATGTGACACTCGATGCCAAGGAGACAGCTCCTTATCCGGCTTATCAGATGAAAGATAATTATTTATAGAAGCGAAATATCACAGGAAAGAAAATAAAACAGCAGAAGCCCTGCTTACTATTTGTGAATCCCTTGATTGCAATATACAGGATTGAATAACGAGAATTCTGATAAAATATGATAAAGCAGTAAAACAGAAAGGGTAAGAATAAAATGGCAGATAAAAATACAGCCGATATCGGTTTTGAAAAACAAATATGGGATGCAGCCTGCGTGCTTCGTGGCAATATGGATGCATCAGAATATAAGAACGTTGTTCTGGGATTGATTTTTTTGAAGTATATCTCAGATAGATTTGATGATAAGCATCAGGAACTTGTTGAAGAAGGCGATGGATTCGAGGAGGATATCGACGAATATACTTCTGAGGGTATCTTCTTTGTACCGGCTGGTGCACGTTGGAGTGAAATTGCAGCAAAAGCACATACTCCGGAAACCGGAACGGTGATCGATGATGCCATGCGTGCCATCGAAAAAGAAAATAAGCGTTTGAAGGATATTTTGCCTAAGAACTTTGCACGTCCGGAGCTGGACAAGCGTAGGCTAGGTGATGTTGTGGACCTGTTCACCAACATCCAGATGATCGAACATGGCAGTGAGAAAGATATTCTGGGCCGTACCTATGAATATTGTCTTTCTATGTTTGCAGAGCAGGAAGGAAAGCGTGGTGGTGAATTCTTTACGCCATCTTGTGTAGTACGCACCTTGGTAGAGATATTAAAGCCGTTTAAGGGCAGAGTATACGATCCTTGCTGCGGTTCCGGCGGTATGTTCGTTCAGTCTGCGAAGTTTGTTGAAAATCACAGTGGTAATATCAACAATATTTCTATCTATGGGCAGGACTCAAACCCTACTACATGGAAAATGGCGCAGATGAATCTTGCAATCCGTGGAATTGAGCCTGATCTTGGAACCTATGCGGCAGATACATTCCTTGATGATCGTCATCCAACGTTGAGAGCAGATTATATTATGGCAAATCCCCCGTTTAACCTTTCCGATTGGGGATTGGATAAACTAAAAGAAGATCAGCGATGGAAATACGGAACACCACCAGCAGGAAATGCAAACTTTGCATGGCTTCAGCATATGATTTTTCATCTTGCACCAGCCGGCCGTATTGGTATGGTATTAGCGAATGGCTCCCTTTCCTCTCAATCAGGCGGAGAGGGTGATATTCGTAAGAATATTATCAATGCTGATTTAGTGGAGTGCATTGTTGCAATGCCTACTAAACTTTTCTATACAACGCAGATTCCAGTTTCGCTCTGGTTTATCAACAAGCAGAAGAAACAACCGGGAAAGACTTTATTTATTGACGCTCGCAAGATGGGAACGATGGTGAGCAGTAAGCTTCGTGAACTGACGGATGAAGACATCAAGAAAATTTCAGATACCTACGAAGCTTTTGTTAATGGAACACTGGAAGATGTTAAAGGCTTCTGTGCCGTTGCTGATTTGCAAGAAATTAAAAAGCAAGACTTTATCCTTACACCTGGACGCTATGTAGGTATTGAAGAGCAGAAAGATGACGATGAGCCATTCGAAAAAAAGATGGATCGATTAACATCTGAACTTGCGGAAATGTTTGCAAAGTCGCATGAACTGGAGGATGAAATCAGGAAGAAGCTGGGGGCGATTGGATATGAGCTCAAGCAGTGAAATAACATATTGTTTGATTTTTGATACGAATGCGTTGTTTCAAGCATATGAAAAGAAAGCAGATTTTACAACTTTTAGCTTCAATGCAACATTTGAAAATGTAATTGATATGATTAATCAGCTTGATATATATAATCAGGTAACCATAGCAATTCCACCCGTTGTCTGGAGCGAAATGGAAAAGCAGATTATAGAAAAGCATGATGAATTACTTATAACCTATAAAAACACGATATCGAAGAAACGGTTCCCTGAGTATTCTATATATGAGAATCCGGAAATAAACTATTCGGAATACATAAAAACTAAGATTGAGGAATATAAGAAAGAAATTTCAGAAGGGCTAAATGAAGTTATAGAGATTCCGATTGCTTCTAATAATAGGTTTGAAAGCATTGTAAATCGTGCATTTAGTAAGTTGCCTCCATTTGAAGGAAAAGACAAAAAGTCTGATAAAGGATTTAAGGATGCATTGCTATGGGAAAGTGTTTTGGAATTTGCATTAAAACACCGCAACTCAAAAATCATATACTATTCCAAAGATAATGCTTTTGGAGAATTTCTGCTAAAGGAGTTTGCAGAAAATGTATCAGATTCATCACTGTTCATATGCAAAAATGAAAATGAAGTTAAGGTGCAGTTAGAAGCGTGGGCAAAGGAAATTGACAAATATTCGTATCAACCAATTGAAGAGTTTGATGAAAATAAGGAAATTGTTGATTGGTTAAATTCTGGAGATTTTTCTGTGCAGATAATAGAGCGAGACTTTGGTCTTGTTGAAAGAGGACGGTTGATTACTCCAATTACAGCTCATTTGATTAGCATTGATAATATTGAAACCTTGAATTCGGACGAGAATGGAATTGAATATTATATTGAAGTAGCTTTGCAGTTTATATACGAATTGAAGAATGGGGGAAAAATACAGGACACAATCAACGTAGGAATAGATGTTAAGATGCTGGATGATGCTACTTATTCGGTTGAAGCTGCTTATAGAACGGATGAAGATGAAACTGAAAGTGAGAGTTAGCTTATGAATACAGGACAAGAAAGAATAAACGGATTTGTAATTCATGAAAAACTGGAGGCGATTGGGTATGAAATCTGAATGGACAAAGAAGATGCTCTCTGATATTGCAGATTTCAATCCGAGAGAAACTATAAAAAAAGGTGCTATAGCCAAGAAAATTCCTATGGATGTGCTCCGCCCATTTTATCGCGATATTCCATATTATGTTGAAGAATGTTTTTCTGGTGGTACGAAGTTCCGTAATGGAGATACAATTATGGCACGAATCACGCCGTGTTTAGAAAACGGAAAAACAGCTCAGGTCTCAATCTTAAATGATGGAGAAGTTGGCTTTGGCTCAACGGAGTATATCGTATTCCGAGCAAAAGAAGGGATCGCTGATAAGGACTATTTGTACTATCTCGTTTGCAGCCCGAAAGTAAGAGAACCGGCAATAAAATCTATGGTCGGTTCATCTGGCCGACAGCGTGTGCAGACGGATGTGGTAAAGAATCTTGAAATTGATGTTCCACCATTAGTTGAACAAGAAAAAATCGGCTCATTCCTGAAGGCGCTTGATGATAAAATTGCACTCAATGATAGGATAAACAAGAATTTAGCGGCTTAGATTTCGACATTGGAAACATCAAGCTCACCAGACATCAGCTTTGGCAAAAGAGTGTCTCGTAGCGATGATAATCTTTCATTTTCGAGGCGATTATTCAAATATCGACTTAATAGTGGATGCACTTGTTCTTGCCACTTCAATTGCTCTTGCATTGGTGGGCACTTAAATGGTATCTTTTTCAGGTTCGAGGCTGGTTGAGCTATTGACGGAACTCCTGTCTGATTAGCATAGGAAAGCAACTCATGCTGTCCTGAAGCACTATGGAAGAATAAAAGAAGAAATTCTGGAACAACTTTTGTCTCATCACACCGCAGATAAAACTGACGTTGTGATAAAACATATCGTTCGTATTTACATTCATCTGGAATCATGGCTACTTGTCCAATATTTCCAGCATGGGTAAAAATAAGATCATGAGGAAATACAATGGAATTTTTCAAGCGCTCTGCGTGTTCCTCGGTTATGTAATTGAATACAGGCTCTTCCAGAAAATACCCACGCAGGTGATTTCCGCTGATGATAGGCACACCCTCTGGTACAAAGGTGGAAACCTTAATATTGGAGCCAAAGGGTCCCATCGCCACCTTCTTTGCTACATCAAGAATTGTAGTTGTCGGCCACTCGGCCTCTTGGAGAAGATGTTCATACAGAGCAATTGCTTGCTGAAGTAAATTCTTGTTTACCATAGAAACATAACGAAAAATACAGGAGGTTGAATATGCCGAGCTTATTTACAGAAGATACCTACGAACAAGCAATTATTGAATTGTTTGAAAACATGGGCTATGACCACCTCTACGCTCCGGATTTTGATAGAGATTATACCAGTCCGCTTCTGGACTCTATTCTGAGAGATAGCTTGGTGCATATCAACCGAGGTCTGCCTGTAGAAGCAATAGATGAGGCACTCGCCAAATTGAAGAATTTTGATACTGGAAGCCTGCTGCAGAAGAATATCATTTTCATGGATTATCTGCAAAATGGTATCACGGTTAAGTTCTTTGTGAATGGCGAGGAGCAATCATCTATTGTACGTTTGATTGATTACGCCAACGTAAAGAACAATTCTTTCTATGTGGTAAATCAGTTTACGTTTTTAGAAAACGGAAATAACCGTCGCCCGGACATTATTCTATTTATTAATGGATTGCCGCTTGTTTTGATGGAATTGAAGAGTCCGGCTAAGGACGAGGTAGGCGCTGAGAATGCCTATCATCAGATTCGCAATTATATGCAGGATATTCCATCTATCTTTTATTACAATGCAATCTGTGTAATTAGCGACTTATCCACGAATAAGGCTGGGACTATGACCTCAGGATTAGATCGTTTTATGGAATGGAAAACCAAAGACGGTAATTACGAAGATACTGCGTATGCTTCCTTTGAAACCTTTTTTGAAGGGATGTTCCAAAAGGAACGTCTACTTGATATTTTGAAAAATTTTATTCTTTTCTCGGGCGTCAGCAATAGTCGATTCAAAGTGTTAGCCGGATACCATCAGTATTTTGCAGTACGCAAGGCAATCGAGAAGGCAAAGGTAGCAACGAAGACCGATGGTAAAGGCGGCGTGTTCTGGCATACACAGGGCTCTGGCAAGTCATTGTCGATGGTATTCTATGCACATTTATTGCAAGATGCATTAGATAGCCCGACTATCATAGTTATGACAGACCGTATTGATCTGGATGATCAGCTTTATGCACAGTTCTCACAATGCGCAGATTTCTTGCGTCAGACACCGGTACAGGCAGAGAGCAAGGAACATTTGAAGTCACTTCTTGATGGCAGAAGTGCAAATGGAATTATATTTACTACGATGTTCAAGTTTGAACGTGGAGAGAAGGCTTTGTCTGAACGCAGAAACATTGTTGTCATGGCAGACGAAGCACATCGTGGGCAGTATGGTTTTGATGAAAGAATCGTTATGTCAGAGAATGAAAACGGTGAAAAGGAAGCGCATACTGTAATTGGTCATGCTCGTATTATCCATGACGCATTGCCGAATGCTACATTTATCGGATTTACCGGTACACCGATTTCAGCCAAAGACAGAAATACTCGTGAAGTTTTTGGTGATTATATCGATGTTTATGATATGACACAGGCGGTGGAAGACGGTGCTACTCGCCCGGTTTATTATGAAAGCCGAGTTGTTCATTTGAAGCTGGATGAGAACACATTAGCATTAATTGATTCCACTTACGATGTCTTAGAGCAGCAGTCCGACGCACAAACAATCGAGAAGAGCAAAAAAATGCTTGGTCAAATGGAAAGCGTGCTGGGAGCTGATTCTACGATAGAATCTCTCTGTGATGATATTGTTGAACATTACGAAAAATATAGAGCAAATCTTCTGACGGGTAAAGCTATGATTGTGGCGTATTCTCGTCCGATTGCAATGAAAATCTATCGCCGTATCTTGAAAATTAGACCCACATGGACGGATAAAGTCGGTGTGGTTATGACTGGCGGCAATAATGACCCGGAAGATTGGAGAGAGATCATCGGAACTAAATCGCACAAAGAGGAGCTCGCAAGGAAGTTTAAAGATAACAATGACCCGATGAAGATTGCCATTGTAGTTGATATGTGGCTCACCGGTTTTGATGTGCCTTCTTTGGCTACCATGTATGTGTATAAGCCGATGCATGGTTATAACTTGATGCAGGCTATTGCCCGTGTTAACCGTGTATTCAAGGATAAAGAGGGCGGATTGATCGTAGACTATGTTGGAATTGCATCAGCTTTAAAGGCTGCCATGAAGGAATATACGAAACGCGATCAGGCTAAATATGGTGATATGAACATTGCAAAGATGGCATATCCGAAGTTTCAGGAAAAGCTGCAAGTTTGCAAAGATTTATTGCATGGCTTTGGTTTTAGCGGATTTGTAGGTGGCTCTCCACTTACAATGGCTAAGCTTATTTCGGGTGGCGTAAACTTTATTCTTGATGCAAGTGTACCAGAAAGAAAAGATTTGTTTTTGAAGGAAGCCATGCTTTTGAAACAATCCCACTCGCTTTGTTCCAGTATGACTACAGAGCAGGAACGTCATGAAGCGGCTTATATGGAGGCTTTGCGTTCTACGGTTATTAAGATCACGTATGGTGGAACTGCTGGAAAAAGTTTGTCGCTGACTGAGATTAATGATCAAATCAATGAACTTTTGAAAGCGGCCGTACAGAGCGAAGGTGTCATCAGCTTATTTGACAGCAGCAAGAGTGGCGATGAAAACTTCAGCTTGTTTGATCCAACAGTCCTGGATGAAATTTCTAGAATGAAGGAAAAAAATATAGCTGTAGAGATTTTGAAAAAACTGATGGCTGAGCAAGTGTCTCTCTACAAGAGAACCAATGTGGTACAGTCACAAAAATTCTCGGAGAAGATCGCACAACTGATGAACTCCTATTATAACGGACTCATCACCAATGAAGAGGTTATTAAAGAGCTTCTGAAAACTGCAGAAGAGATTGCAAATCTCTATAAGAATGGTCAGGAACTGGGGCTTTCACAAGAAGAGCTGGCATTTTATGATGCTCTTACAAAACCGGAGCATATCAAGGATTTTTATAAGAATGATGAATTGATTGCTCTGACAAGAGAACTTACAGAAATGCTTCGTAAGAATCGCACAATCGATTGGCAGAAAAAAGAAACTGCTAGAGCGCAGATGCGTAAGATGGTCAAGCGACTCCTTAAGAAATATAAGTATCCGCCGGAAGACTATGATTTTGCGATAAGCACAGTAATTAGTCAGTGTGAGCTTTGGACGGATCATGTAGAACCACGAAAAGAGGAAAAACTCTATAAATATGTATCTGAAATAGAGCTAAGCAAGGCAGCAGAGGATACGGTTTCTTACGGAAAAAAGAAGTAATGGAGGCACTAGATCAAGACTGATTGAAAATTACAGTTTTTTTGCTAGCAAGCAGGATGAATTCGATCAAATCATGGAAATTGTGAAACAATCCTTTGATGCACAGGCAGAATAATGATTTTGGAACGTTAAAGGAGGCCTCCTATTTGAAAAAGAAAAAGGATGAAATCACCATCCGTTCCAGTGCAGCAGAATACTTAACCTATGTTGCCTCTGTAGGTGATCAGCAGGGCAGCATAGAGATGCGCTATGAGGATGAGAATATATGGCTGACACAGAAGATGATGGCCACATTGTATGATGTTGGTACCAATACAATCAATTATCATATAAAAAAGATATTCGAGGATAGTGAGCTACAGGAAGAGCCAGTTATTCGAAAATTTCGAATAACTGCTCCTGATGGAAAAAGTTACAATACAAATCACTATTCCTTGGAGATGATCATTGCCGTAGGCTTCAAGGTCAATTCTGAGCGTGCCGTACAGTTTCGTAAATGGGTAAATCAGATTGCCAAGGATTACACCATCAAAGGCTGGGTGATGGATGATGAACGGCTGAAACGTGGAACGTATCTGACAGAGAAGTATTTCGACGAGCAGTTAGAGCGCATCCGTGAGATCCGTGCCAGCGAAAGAAAGTTTTATCAGAAGATCACTGACTTGTATGCGACAGCCATTGATTATGATAAAAATGCTGCAACGACGAGAAGATTTTATGCGACCGTCCAGAATAAGATGCATTACGCAGTGCATGGACATACGGCAGCTGAGCTGATCGTGGAAAGAGCGGATCACACAAAAGAGCACATGGGATTAACCACCTGGGCAGATGCGCCGGAAGGAAAGATCAAGAAAAGTGATGTTACAGTCGCTAAGAATTATCTGAGTCAGGATGAAATGAAGCAGCTGAATCGTATGGTGACAGCATACCTGGATTTTGCTGAAAACATGACCTTACGCCATATCCCGCTTACGATGCAGGACTGGGAAATGAGGCTCAACAGCTTCATTGAAATGTTTGATTATGGCATTTTACAGGACGCAGGCAAGGTGTCCGCAGAAATTGCAAAGCTTCATGCTGAGACAGAATTTGAAAAATACCGTGTGATTCAGGACAGATTGTTTATGTCCGACTTTGATAGGTATATGCTGGAGTTGGAAGAAAGCGCAAAGAAATAATGACCGGATTCCAGATCGAGACGATGAAATCCGGCAACTCAATTCCCTGCGAGTGTATGGCCAATCAGCGGTCAGAACTGCCGTACGAACTTCCATTGGCGTCCTTACTCCAAATCGTTTCTGAAAACGTTCGTAATTGTTGTAAAAATGGACGTATTGCTCGATGGCCGAACGTATCTTGCGTTTCCCTCTCTTTCCATGAAAGAGGCCTCGCCCTGTTCCTTGTATTTCCTTACCTAGCCAAGAAGACTCCGCTCGGATAGCCCATTCGACCTGGTGATTTGTCGGTCAGATACTTTGCCGGAAAGATATTCTCGCGCTCTGGCAAGCATCCAATCTGCTGCATGTTTCCTTTTGACCATTAAAAATCCCCCTAAAGCAGTTTGGTTATTTACCTTGTCTGCTTTAGGGGGATCATATCACATCGTGGCCGGAGTTTTTTTATTCGCGGAAGGTCCTACTTCCCGTCCGTCCTTTGGATCGGACTTTGGGGAGATCTTTTCCCGTTCCATCCGCTGCCTGTCCATGGCACTACCCTATGGCTGCTTTTTTCTTCATCCATTCCAGCAGATAATCACGGAAAAGACAGGCTGCCTTTGTCTTGCGGACCTGCGGATTGCTTACAAGGTAGATCATCTGCCCGCTGATCTCTTCCTTCAGTGTCCGACTCACGATGTCGGGATGCGGGTACAGGGCATCAGCATAGTCATACCCGATGTTGATGGCTTTGTTGTGAAGGAGAAGTGTGCGGATGATACTTTCATCAGCAGTTTCCGCAAGAATGTGGATCTTCCTTCCGGGCGCGAGGAAGTACCTGTCGATATTGTGGCGGAAACAATCGTAGGCACGGCCTTTGCTGATGATGGTCTGCCCGTCCAGATCGTCATAGGTCAAAGCCGGGAGCTTCGCCAGCGGATGCGATCTGTGCATCCGTACACTGTAATGGCTGAAAAAAAGAGGCTCTCCTTCGAAGCGCGTCTCATCCAGTGGTCCCGCCGTGATGGCAAAGCTGCACTGCTGCGATGCCAATGCAGCTATAGCATGGGCATCTGTCGTATCCACCACACTGAGAATGATAGAAGGATAGGCCTCGTGGAAGTCTTCGATGAGGGACGCTCCGAGATAGGCAAATACGTGATCGAGCGCATAAATGGTGACCACGCTTTGGGACTTAGCTGCAAGCGTGCGGAGGCTGCGGATGGCATCGTATTCCTCCAGAAGGCTTTTGGCATGTGGCAGCAAAGTCGTTGCATAGTCCGTGGGAACGACTCCTTTTATACTGCGGATAAAGAGCGGCTGACCAAGCTCTTCCTCAAGCAGACGGATCACCTTGCTTACGCCTTGTCGCGAGACAAATAGGGTGTCTGCGGCTGTTTTTATATTTTGCGTCTGATAGACGGTCACGAAGTATTGCAGCTGTTTTTGGTTCATAGAGCACCTCCTGTTTTCATTATAGTGCAACCATATAGTTGCTTCAATCATCTCGTTCTCTTCTTTTTCCTGCGATATGCCTCATGTATAATAACGCATAAAAAAGGAGGATTTACATTCTATGAAAATCACACAGATCCGTAGTGCAACCAATCGCCTGGTATACGCCGGCAAAACATTTCTCATCGATCCATGGCTTTCCCCCCGGCATGCCTTCAGCTTCGACGACATCCCCGGCCACCCCTTCCATATTCCCGACCCGATGAAGGAGCACCTGCCGATGCCATTCTATGACCTTCCCGTCTCTGCCGAGGAGGTCTTGCAGGATGTCGACTATATCATCGTCACGCATCTCCATCCCGATCACATCGACATGTCCGTCACAGACGGTACAGTCGGCGCTCCGCTGGATAAGAGAGTCCCCATTTTCTGCCAAAATGAGGAGGATGCGGCTGTGCTGAAAAGATCCGGATTTCAGGATATCACCATCCTTCCTAAGGAAGGAATTCAGATAGGAGATGCCACCATTCGTCAGGTCCCGGCGCTTCATGGCACATATATCCCCTGCGGAAACGCCATGGGCGTCCTCTTTGAAGCAAAAGAGGAAAAAACATTCTATCTGGCCGGCGATACTATCTGGTATGAAGAAGTAGCTGCAACCATTAACAAATACCAGCCGGAAGTGATCGCCCTCAATGCCTGTGCAGCTGAGACTCTTGAAAATGGCCGTCTCATCATGAATGATGAAGATGTTTGGAATGTGTCGCTTGCCGCCCCTCATGCCAGACTTTATATCACGCATATGGATAACGTGGCACACGCAGCCCTGACTCGGTATACGATGCGCGGCCGTCTGGCTTCTCGCGGTATCGTCAATTACGATATGCCCGCCGATGGCGAAAGTATTATATATCTCCCTCACAGCCCTCTGCATGCCGAAGGCAGCCATTGAGTGAGGTCATGCGGCAGCGATAGGAAAGACTGCTTTCTCCCACTCCTACCGATTTTCTCTCATATGGAGTATAATGAAAAGGATAACTATACACCTTCCATTTATGACAGGAGAAATCATATGAGAAAAATCATTCTTACCGGCGACCGCCCGACCGGCCGCCTTCATGTCGGCCACTACGTCGGCTCCCTGCGCGAACGTGTCGAGCTGCAGAACTCCGGCAAATTCGACGACATCTACATCATGATCGCTGACGCTCAGGCGCTCACGGACAACGCGGACAATCCGGAGAAGGTCAGAAGAAATGTGCGCGAGGTCGCTCTCGACTACCTCGCTGTCGGCATCGATCCGACGAAGTCCTGCATCTTCATCCAGTCCATGGTGCCGGAGCTCACCGAACTCACCATGTACTACATGAACCTCGTCACCGTTTCTCGTCTCCAGAGAAATCCGACTGTCAAAGCAGAAATCCAGCAGAAGAATTTCGAAGCCAGCATCCCGGCCGGTTTCCTCTGCTACCCTGTCAGCCAGGCGAGCGACATCACGGCCTTCAAGGCCACCCATGTCCCGACCGGCGAAGACCAGGAGCCGATGCTCGAGCAGACACGCGAGATCGTCCGCAAATTCAATGACATCTACGGCGAAGTTCTGGTCGAACCAGACATCGTCCTTTCCACAAACAAAGCCTGCCTGCGCCTCCCCGGCACCGACGGCAAAGCGAAGATGAGCAAATCCATCGGCAACTGCATCTACCTCTCTGATTCGCCGAAAGACATCGAGACGAAGATCATGTCCATGTTCACCGACCCGACCCACCTGCGCCGCGACGATCCGGGGCATGTGGAAGGAAATCCCGTCTTCACCTACCTCGATGCATTCAGCAGCGATGAACACTTCGCAGCCTTCTGCCCCGAGTACAGCTGCCTTCAGGAAATGAAGGATCACTACACGAGAGGCGGCCTCGGCGACGTGAAGGTGAAGCGCTTCCTCAATAACGTCATGCAGGAAACCCTCCGCCCCATCCGCGAACGCCGTGAATATTGGGAAGCCCATCTGGAAGATGTCCAGGATATCCTGAAGACCGGCTGCGAAAAAGCAGAAAACACCGCAGCCAAGACCCTCGCCGAAGTCCGCCGCGCAATGCGGATCAATTACTTCGAAGATGGAAATTTGTTGAAATAAGATTCAGGGTTCAAGGTTCAGGGTTCAGGGTTAGCCCACGGGACGTGTCGTCCCTTGATTACGGTTGAAAGCCTCGCTTGAATGAGAAATTAGAAAGGAGAAATGCGAAATGGTGGTGCGGCGCATAAAAATATAGAAGCGCCGCGGAGGTTTGGAACTAGCGGTTTTCTCGTATCGCAAACCTAATCCCTAGCCACTCATCCCTAGCTACCAGTCCCCAGTCACTTGTCGCCGAAAGGAGTCCGCTATGCCCTACGTCAATATCAAAATCACCCGAGAAGGCCATGTGACCCCCGAGCAGAAAGCTGCGCTCATCCGTGGCGTCACGGATCTTCTGGCCAATGTCCTGCACAAAAATCCGGCTTCGACTGTCGTCACCATCGATGAAGTGCCTCTGGAAAACTGGGGCCTCGGCGGCGATCCGATCCTTGTTGCCAGAGAGAAGAATCAAAAGAAATAGGGTGAGCCCGTGGGGCGTGCCCTCCCTTGATTATAAATGAAAGCCCTGCCTGAATGAGAAATGCGAAATGTTGGCGGCTTCGCCGCAAATATATACAGGGCGATGCCCGAAAGTGGCATTTAAGTCACCAGTCACTAGTCACTCCTAATCCCTAATCCCTAGTCACTAGCCACTCCCCATAGCAAAAAGCCAGAACACACATGCAGCGTGTTCTGGCTTTTTTGATAGATCATAGCGGCGAAGCCGCACTGTCATTTCGAAGAGTTCCTGCGCGATTTCACGGTTCATGACATTGTCCTCGACGATATGGATGCGGCAGCCGAGACTGAGCTCCCGATTTCCCATACCGAGCTGACGCCGCAGATACTCTTTACTACCGTACCATCTGATCTCTGCGCATGTGGCTTCCGCCCGAATGGTACGACGCCTGCTCTAACAATTTATGCTCCATCTCCCCCTCCTCCGGGTGATCTCCTCTTTCCTGGGAGCCTGGATTCCCTCGTTGTTGAATGAAATCAGCATTTTCCTAAGGAAACGCTGATTCAATCGCAGAATCTGATCAGACTGTATCGCCCCCTTCCCCCGCCTTCGTCCTTACGTTATAATATATTTAATGAAACTCTTATTTCTGAAAAGGAGGCTTCTTTATGGAAAAGATACATATCAATCTCGGCAAGGATTCCTACAACATCGTGATCGACAGCGGGCTCATCCGCCGCGCCGGAGATGCGATCTCTTCCCTCACAGGCGCGCATGACGCAGCCATCATCACAGAGGATGGGATCGATCGCCTCTACGGCATGGATCTTGTGAAATCCCTCGAATCCACCGGCATCCGCACACAGATGATCGTCGTCCCCTCGAGTGAGAAATCGAGAAGCCTCTCCATCGTGAACCGCGTCTACGGTGCGCTCGTCGATTTCGGTCTGCCCTCCGACGGCATCCTCATCGCGCTCGGCGGACGCGTCGTCGGTGACATCACCGGCTTCGTCGCTGCCACCTACCACCGCGGCATCGCCTACATCCAGTTCCCGACATCCGTGCTCTCGCAGATCGGGAGCGCCATCGGCGGCAAGATCACGCTCGACATCACCGCGGGCAAGAATCTCGTCGGCACCTTCTATCAGCCGCGCGCCGTCTATATCGATCCCGGCATGGCCAAGACCCTCCCCAGAAAATACCTGCACAATGGCATGGGCGAAGCCGTGAAGCTCGGCTGCGTCTGTGACAAAGAGCTCTTCGAGCTTTTCGAAAAAGCCAATTCCGACATGGAGCTCCTGCGCGTGCTGCCGGAAATCATCCGCCGCTGCGCTGCCATCAAGGCGCACTATGTAGAAATCGACCCCACCGGCAAGAAAGATCGCCGTCTCCTCGACTTCGGACACACCATCGGCGGAGCCATCGAGCGCTGCTGCCGCTACGATGACAAAACGATCACCCACGGCGAAGCGACCGCGATCGGCATGTACCTCGTCACCAAGCGCGCCGAGCTCCTCGGCCTCACCTCCCGCGGCACCACGAGCCGCCTCGAGTACGTCTTGAAATCGCTGTCTCTTCCCACGGAGACACATATCGCTCCCGAGATCCTCGCTGCGGATATGGCGAGGAGCAAGCATGTCAAGGAAGGGAAGATCCAGCTCGCCCTCATGAAGGAGATCGGTCAGGGCTTCCTAAAGGAAGTGACGGTCGAAGAGCTTGCAGAGTATGTGAAATAGGGACTGGTGACTAGTGGCTCTCTCGCACCGTCATTTCGAGCGAAGTCGAGAAATCCTTCTTGCAGACCGCTAAACGAAGGATGTATGAAAGCAAAAATGAGTAGCCAGGGATTAGGGATTAGACTGGAAGACTAGGAGACATCAGACATCTGACTTCCATCCTCCAGCCTTCGGGCATCGCTCCATATATATTCGCGACAGCGGCGCTCGACTGCTTTCGTTAGCTGTGATTTATGCAAAAACGTTTTTCCATCTGCATCACCCACCTTTCATACCGCCAGTGCCCTATCCGCCCCTTCGGGGCACC
>ULSB01039710.1_pt1 | contig 23570 bp, 9 predicted proteins | sample 1955741 | NCBI WGS metagenome assembly ULSB01 (sample SAMEA4835691, study PRJEB28245) | human gut metagenome | biome: gut microbiome; material: fecal sample | place: Denmark | collected 2008
CCGGAAGAAGAAATTCCACATTACTGGTACAACATTCAGGCCGATATGGTGAACAAGCCTATGCCTCCGTTGCACCCGGGAACCAAACAACCGCTGAAAGCAGAAGATTTATATCCGATTTTCGCAAAAAAGCTGTGTCATCAGGAGCTAAATCAGACGGATGCATGGATCGAAATACCGGAAGAAGTGCGTGAAATGTACAAGTACTACCGCAGCACTCCGCTGGTTCGTGCTTATGGTTTGGAAAAAGCACTCGGCACTCCGGCTCATATCTATTTTAAGAACGAAAGCGTAAGCCCTATCGGTTCGCATAAGTTGAACTCTGCATTGGCACAAGCTTATTATTGTAAAGAAGAAGGAGTTACCAACATTACCACTGAAACTGGTGCCGGACAATGGGGAGCCGCTCTTTCTTACGCAGCCAAGGTTTTCGGCCTGGAAGCTGCCGTTTATCAGGTAAAAATCAGTTATGAACAAAAACCATACCGCCGCAGCATCATGCAAACTTTCGGAGCACAGGTCACTCCTTCTCCATCTATGTCTACCCGCGCCGGTAAAGATATTCTGACTAAACACCCCACTTATCAAGGTTCATTGGGAACTGCTATTTCGGAAGCTATCGAACTGGCACAAATGACTCCCAACTGTAAATATACGCTCGGTTCCGTACTTAGCCACGTGACTCTCCACCAGACTATTATCGGACTGGAAGCTGAAAAACAAATGGAAATGGCGGGCGAATATCCGGATATCGTGATCGGTTGCTTCGGAGGTGGTTCCAACTTCGGAGGTATCTCTTTCCCGTTCATGCGCCACACCATACAGGAAGGGAAAAAGACTCGTTTCGTTGCTGCCGAACCTGCTTCTTGTCCGAAACTGACACGTGGTAAGTTCCAATATGACTTCGGTGATGAAGCCGGATATACTCCATTGCTGCCGATGTTCACTTTGGGACATAATTTTGCTCCTGCTCATATCCATGCTGGTGGGCTTCGTTATCACGGCGCAGGTGTAATCGTTTCACAGTTGCTCAAAGATAATCTGATGGAAGCGGTAGATATACAGCAACTGGAGTCTTTCGAAGCCGGTTGTCTGTTTGCGCAGTCTGAAGGTATTATTCCGGCTCCCGAATCCAGCCACGCTATTGCGGCGGCTATCCGCGAAGCTAACAAATGTAAGGAGACAGGAGAAGAGAAAGTGATTCTTTTCAATCTTTCGGGTCATGGTCTGATCGATATGGCTTCTTATGATAAGTATTTGGCCGGTGATCTGGTGAATTATACATTGAATGACGAAGATATTCAGAAGAATTTAGACGAGATAGGAGATTTAGCTAAATAAATTACCTACCAGTTTCAAGTTTCACCACCGATTACACAGATTAACACAGATTTAATTGTAATTCGAAGATTGTCGATATAAAAATCCGTGCTAATCTGTATAATCGGTGGTATTTTTTCATTCCCTATATTTACTTTCTCTCTATTGAATACCTCCATATAAAAGATTTTGCTATCTTTGATGCCATTATTAATCTTATGAACTAATAATGAACAGCCTTAAAAAAACAACAATCTGTCTACTCTTTCTATGTATAGGGGTTAATTGCGTTTTTTCTGAAGTTCCGGAGCAAATTAACTTCTCTTATATTTCTATTAACGAAGGATTGTCACAAAGCACCGTATTTTCTATCGATCAGGACCAAAGAGGTAATATGTGGTTCGCGACCTATGATGGAGTAAACAAGTATGACGGGTATTCATTTACAGTTTATCAACATAATGAAGAGGATCCGAACAGTATTGCTAATGACATTTCACGAATCGTAAAAACTGACAGTCAGGGACGTGTCTGGATCGGTACGCGGGATGGTTTGTCATATTATGACGAAGAAAAAGACAAATTCAGAAATTTCTTCTACGAGAAAAAAGGCAAACGGCAACAAATCAATGGTATTGCAGAAATCTCACCGGAACAGTTGCTTATAAGCACACAAGAAGGTCTGACTATGTTCGATATTAAAGAATCACGATTCGTTGATGATTCTTTTAGTACCGCTATGCACAAGCTTATAGCTTCAGCTCTTTACAGACAGGGGGATATTATCTATATCGGTACCCCGGTCGACGGGCTTTACAGCTATTCCATTCCTCAAAAGAAACTGGAAAAGATTACTCCGATAACGGAAACAAAACAGATTCAAGCCATTTTGCAGCAATCTCCTACCCGTATATGGGTAGCTACCGAAGGAGCCGGTCTGCTTCTGCTCAACCCGAAAACGAAAGAGGTCAAGGCTTACCATCATTCTTCTTCCAATCCTAAAAGTATCAGTTCCAATTATATCCGCTCTCTGGCACTGGATTCGCAAAATCGCTTATGGATAGGAACGTTCAATGATCTAAACATTTATCATGAAGGAAGCGATTCTTTCGTTTCCTACAGTAGCAGTCCGGTAGAAAACGGCAGTTTGTCACAACGTTCGGTTCGCAGTATCTTTATGGATTCGCAAGGAGGTATGTGGCTTGGAACCTATTTCGGGGGATTGAACTATTACCATCCTATCCGCAACAGATTCAAGAATATCCAGCGTATTCCCTATAAGAATTCTCTAAGCGATAACGTAGTCAGCTGCATTACGGAAGATAAGGATAAGAATTTATGGATAGGAACGAATGATGGCGGTTTGAATCTATATAATACAAAGACGCAACAGTTTACGCACTATATCTTACAGGAAGACGAACGGGAAATCGGTATTGGTTCCAACAATATCAAAGCCGTATATGTAGATGAACAAAAATCACTTGTATATATAGGGACACATGCCGGCGGACTGACTGTTCTCCATCGAAACAGTGGAAAAATGGAAAGTTTCAATCAGCTGAACAGCCAGTTGGTGAATGAGAATGTATATGCAATTCTTCCTGACAAAGGGGGGAATCTCTTATTGGGGACATTAAGTGCTCTGGTTAGTTTTAACCCGGAAAAAAAGAGTTTTACCACCATTGATAAGGAAAAGGACGGTACTCCATTTACTTCACAACGAATCACAATCCTGTTCAGAGATTCCCATAAACGGCTTTGGGTCGGGGGTGAGGAAGGTATATCTGTCTTTCAGCAGGAAGGAATCGAGATAGAAAAGGTGCCTATTCTGCCGGAATCATCTGTAACAAAGACGTTTACCAATTGCATTTACGAGGCTGCCAACGGTATCATTTGGGTAGGTACGCGTGAAGGCTTCTACTGTTTTAATGAGAAAGAAAAGAAAATCAAACGATATACTACGGCTAACGGTTTGCCTAATAATGTGGTATATGGTATTCTGGAAGATACTTTCGGACGTCTTTGGGTAAGTACCAACCGTGGTATTTCCTGTTTCAATCCGGAAACAGAGAGGTTCCGTAATTTTACGGAATCCGACGGATTACAGAGTAATCAGTTTAATACTTCTTCGTTCTGCCGTACTTCAAGCGGTCAAATGTATTTCGGGGGTATCAACGGGATCACTACTTTCCGCCCGGAACTGTTGCTGGATAACCCTTATACGCCTCCGGTAGTTATCACTAAACTTCAACTGTTTAACAAGACAGTTCGTCCGGATGATGAAACTGGTATCCTGACTAAAAATATCAATGAAACAGAAAGTATCACCCTGAAATCATGGCAAACTGCTTTCACGATTGAATTTGTAGTATCCAATTATATTTCCGGACAACATAACACTTTCGCTTATAAACTGGAAGGATATGACAAAGAGTGGTATTATCTGACAGATAAACGTACTGTCTCCTACTCCAACCTGCCACAAGGCACTTATCACTTTTTGGTAAAAGCTGCCAATAGTGACGGAAAATGGAATACTGTACCTACAATGTTGGAAATCATAGTTCTCCCTATCTGGTACAAGACCTGGTGGGCAATCATGATTTTCCTCGCCACTTTTATCGGGTTTATCACTTTCGTCTTCCGCTTCTTCTGGATGCGTAAGAGTATGGAAGCGGAACTGGAACTTGAACGCAGGGACAAGGAGCATCAAGAAGAAATCAACCAGATGAAGATGCGTTTCTTCATCAATATTTCGCACGAGCTTCGCACGCCGTTAACTCTCATCTTAGCTCCTTTACAAGAAATAATCAATAAGATTAGTGATCGCTGGACTCGTAACCAACTGGAATATATCCAACGCAACGCCAATCGTCTGTTGCATCTTGTCAACCAGTTGATGGATTATCGCCGTGCCGAATTGGGAGTTTTCGAGCTGAAAGTAAAGAAAGAGAATGCGCATCAACTGATACAGGATAATTTCTTGTTCTACGATAAACTGGCACGCCACAAGAAGATTACTTATACTCTCCACTCCGAACTGGAAGAAAAAGAGGAACTTTTCGATCCGAATTATCTGGAACTGATCGTTAATAACCTGCTTTCAAATGCTTTCAAATATACAGAAAGCGGGCAAAGCATTACTGTTACGTTGAAAGAGGAAAACAATTGGCTGGTACTGCAAGTTAGTGACACCGGTATTGGTATTCCTATCAACAAGCAGGGGAAAATATTCGAACGTTTCTATCAGATAGAGAGTGAGCACGTAGGAAGTGGTATCGGACTGTCATTGGTACAACGTTTGGTGGAACTGCATCACGGACGTATTGAGTTAGACAGTGAAGAAGGCAAAGGCAGTACTTTCTCTGTTTATCTGCCACAGGATATAAACATCTACAAATCTTCCGAATTAGCTTCTAATGACGCTAAAAATGAGGAGGACCAAGTTTATTCTACCAACTCGAAAGAGATGTATTTCATTGATACGGAAAAAGTAGAAAACGAAACGATCGAAACCGGTGACAAGAAACGTGGTACGATTCTTATCGTAGAAGACAATAATGAAATCCGCCATTATCTAAGTAGCGGACTTGCCGAACTTTTCAATACACTGGAAGCTGGAAATGGTGAAGAAGCCCTGGAAAAGCTGAAAGAGAATGAAGTGGACATTATTGTGACTGATGTCATGATGCCTGTGATGGATGGTATCAAGCTATGCAAGAATGTGAAGCAGAATATTCGTACCTGTCACATTCCTGTGATTATCCTGTCTGCCAAAAGCGAAACCAAAGATCAGATGGAAGGTCTGCAAATGGGAGCAGATGATTATATCCCGAAACCGTTCTCACTGGCTATCCTGACTACGAAGATACAGAATATGATGCGTACCCGCAGGCGTATGCTTGAACGGTATTCCAAATCTCTGGAAGTGGAACCGGAAAAGATTACGTTCAACGCCATGGATGAAGCTTTATTGAAACGTGCCGTTGCCATCGTAGAAAAGAATATGGATAATATTGAATTCTCTACCGACGAGTTCGCCAGAGAAATGAATATGAGCCGTTCTAATCTGCACCTCAAATTGAAAGCTATCACAGGTGAATCGACTATCGACTTTATACGCAAGATTCGTTTCAATGAAGCGGCAAAACTACTGAAGGATGGCCGTTATACAATAGCAGAAGTCAGCACAATGGTAGGATTCAATACACCGTCTTACTTTGCTACGAGTTTCAAAAAGTATTTCGGATGCTTGCCTACGGAGTATATTAAGAAGGCAAAGGGATAAATAAACAACAACGCAAATCCCTAAATATCATGATTTTTACGGAATAGAATCCATAAAAATCATGATATTTAGGGATTTGAAGAAAAAAAGCTTGAAATTTGTTCTTAAATAAAAGAGGCTAATTATGTGACCCCGATCCTAAGACAGTGGAACGCTACACGATATTCTCGAACAATCATATATAATCTTCCGACTGGGTTCATTCAGCTCATTCCCGCACAGTTTTACTCATTTTATGAATTGACCAAGATAAAGTGTTTACATTATGATATACAAAAGATTTATAATCAGCCTAAAGACACCTTCCAAATAATCACTGATTATCAAAACATTACCAACAATCATCATCTATTTTTTATCATTAATAGATTATAGTACCGATTATCTCAATTAAAATGAAATCACTAAAAAGATAGTATAAGTTATCTAATTCAATTAGTTGAAGTCATTAATACTTCTGCATCATTTAGGGAAAGAAATCGGTTTCAAGCAGAATCATTACACAAAATTGATATACTATTCAATAAAACTAATAACAACAAGGCAACTTTCTCCCATATATTTGCATAAAGAACATATAATAATTATCAAATTCTCCCAAACAAAGTCATACCATGAATAATAAAAACAGACTTTACACTTATGTGATTTTTACTTTTATCTGTATTGTATCAATTAATTCCCAGCCAATCAGTCTTAAACAAAATATTAATTGGCCTGAATTTATGAGCCGCCAAGATATGGTATGGGAAAAACTGCCTGAATATTGGTACGAATCGGCTTATCTTGGTAATGGCAGATTAGGATTAATGATTTATAAAGAACCCGGAAAAAATTACTTGCGTCTGGAAACCGGCAATTGTGATGTACATGACCACCGCGTCCAAAGAGATGTATTCGGAATTCCCCGACTACTTACCGGATACTTTGCCCTACATCCTAAAGGAGAAATTATCAGCGGCAAAATGCGCCTTGACCTTTGGAATGCCGAAGCATCAACAGATATTATCACCACCAAAGGTATTATCCATCTACAAACCTTTGTTCATGCTAATGATATGGTAATAGCAATAAAAGCAACAACAGAAGGGGAAGAACACGACTTCAAATGGGAATGGGTAGCCGCAGAAGCTAACAGCCCACGCTATCTGCTCTTTAAAAGACGGGGACAAACCAATAAAATCCCTAAAGACTATGCACTCAACCCTGCACCGGTAATCAACCGAAAAGGAGATATCAATTTATCAATCCAGAAGTTATCGGCAGGCGGTGAGACAACAGTAGGCTGGAAAGAAACTCATTCGACTAAAAAAGAGCGCACTTTGTGGATAAACCTCACACATACATATCCTCAAAACAATTCGGGTGAAATATGTAAAACAGAAATCCGAAAAGCTATACGTGAAGGCTATCCATCCATGCAAAGGACACATCGTAAATGGTGGAACTCTTTTTATCCTAGCAGTTTCATTACATTGCCGGAAGCACAAAAAGAAAACTTTTATTGGATTCAAATGTACAAACTAGCATCTGCCACCCGTGGTGACCGTGCCCTAATAGACAATACAGGTCCGTGGCTGACTGAAACTCCCTGGCCAAATGCCTGGTGGAATCTCAATGTACAACTCACCTACTGGGCACTGAACGCTTCCGACCATTTAGATCTCGCAACCTCTTTAGAAAATGCACTTTACAATCATATAGACCAGTTACGTCTCAATATTAATCCGACCTATCGCCACAATTCATTAGGAATAGGAGTCGCTTCCAATTTGGAATGTATGACTACAGAGGTCGGTATTCCCGGAAAAGGTAAAGCGCAGGTAGGTCTGTTACCATGGGCTTGCCATAACCTCTGGCTTATTTATCGCCATAAAATGGACGATGATATTCTACGAAACAAATTATTCCCTTTATTGAAAGAGTCAATCAACTACTACCTGCATTTTCTTAAAAAAGGAGAAGATGGAAAACTTCATCTTCCGGCAACCTATTCTCCCGAGTATGACACTACGGAAGATTGTAATTTTGACCTTGCACTCTTACGTTGGGGATGCCAAACATTACTGGAATCAGCCCAACGCCTGAATATTCAGGACCCATTGGCTGAAACTTGGAAAGATGTTCTTCAGAATCTCACTCCTTACCCTATGGATGAAAAAGGATTGCTTATTGGGAAGGACATGCCATATGCTTTCTCGCACAGGCATTATTCACACTTACTTGCCATCTATCCCCTATATCTTATCAATAAAGAACAGCCAGGCGATATTGAAACGATTGAGAAATCACTCGCTTTTTGGCAAAGCAAACCCAAAGCGCTCTTGGGCTACTCATGTACAGGTGCTTCTTCTATATCTTCTGCTATTGGAAAAGGAAATGACGCATTATCTTATTTGAACAAATTATTCGGCAAATTCCTTAGCACTACTACCATGTACAAGGAAAGCGGTCCAGTTATTGAGACACCCCTATCCGGTGCTCAAAGTATTCACGACATGCTATTACAAAGTTGGGGTGGGAAAATCCGTATTTTCCCGGCTATTCCAGATGCATGGAAAGACATAACATATTCCGGCCTGCGTACAGAAGGGGCGTTCAAAGTATCTGCCAGCAGAAAAAAGGGAAAGACACAATTTATCCATATAAAAAGCCTGGCAGGGGAGCCTTGTATTATAACGACTGATATAGTTAATCCTATCTTTAAAGGAGAAAGAGACTTCACAATACAGCCACTCGAAAACAATACTTACCAGATTGATTTAAAGAAAGGAGAAGAGGTGTTCATTTCCCCAAAAGGAGAAGAACCGGAGTTTATTATCTCCCCGATTCCCCATACTTCCAAAAACTATTTTGGACTAAAAATCATCCAATAAGACATCTAAAAATGTACAAAAGCTATTTTGTAAGTATAATAGGTATAAATTACATTATGGCACATAATAAGCCTGTTATCAGAGTTATAACAGACTTTTTAAACAGAAGTAATATATGATTCTACAAATTTAATATCAAAAAAATCATTTTTGAACAAAGCTTAAACAACACAGCCTAATCATAATAAATAAACAGACTACATTTGCAAACAGTAAAATATAACTTTTAATAATTAAAACCTAATAAAGTATGAAGAACATCTTCTTTATTTGCGCGTTCTCACTGATTGCATTTACAGGATGCACAGATGATGACGAAATCCTTTCCACAGGAGATAGTACAAACATTGAACTGCTTCCTAATAATAAGCCTAACGACGTACTAAACGCAAGGCTCTTTGAGGTTATCAACCTAGACTATCCCGGATTGGAAAAGGTGAAATCACATTATGAAGCAAAGGAGTATTATTATGCAGCACATGAGCTACTTAAATACTATCGAAACAGGTCTGACATCAATAATCCGAATATAAACTTAATCAACCCGACTATTACCGCTTCAGAACAAAATATTGCAGACCAAGCATTAGATTTTCGTTTTTATGTACGTAATTTCAAAGAATCAGTTGATGCCTCCGGAAATGAAATCTATTATTCTTTTAAAAAGGATGGAAAAATAGACTGGGATTTTGTCCCTGCCGAAATTACAGATCAAGAGTTCAAGTCACAAAAACATCGTCATCAATGGATGCTTCCGCAAGCAAAAGCATACAGAGTGAAACAAGATGAAAAATACTTTCAGTCATGGATGGATGTTTACAGCGATTGGCTGAAAACATTTCCATGCCCCGAAGAAGATATTGTTAACAAAGACAATGTACAATGGTATGGACTTCAACCAGCCGAAAGAGTATTGTCACAAATAGACATTTTACCTTATTTCATCCAGTCGATCAATTTTACTCCCGAATGGCTTTCTATTTTTCTGACTGCATTCGCTGATGAAGTAGAATGTACCCGTAAAAATTACTTTACTGATGGCAGCAATATCTACGTAACTCAGGTACAAGCCGTCACCACAGCAGGTATGCTAATGCCTGAATTTAAGAATTCAGCCGAATGGTTAACGGAAGGCTCACAAAAAATCAGCGAACAAGTAACAGCACAGTTCTTGGCAGATGGAGTGCAAGTTGAATTAGATCCTTCTTATCATATAGGAGTAGTTGACGGGTTCTACAATATCTATAAATTAGCCATGCTCAACAACAAACTGGACTTATTCCCCTCCAATTATATAGAATTGTTGAAAAAAGCATCTCGATTTGTCATGGATATTATTTATCCCAATTACACAATTGACAATTTCAATGATACACGTTCCAGCTCATACAGTAAAAGCGTCATATTGAAAAATCTGAAGAAGTATATGGAAATGTTCCCCGAAGATGAAGAAATACGATGGATGGCAACGGAAGGAAATCAGGGGACAAAGCCAGCAAAGTTGGTTCAAGTTTACGATGCCGCAGGTTATTATATGCTACGTAGCGGATGGGAAAAAGATGCCACAATGATGATTCTGAAAAACAATAAAAATACAGATAACAAATGGCATTGCCAACCAGATAACGGCACATTCGGATTATATCACAAAGGACGCAATTTCTGCCCAGATGCTGGCGTGTACTCCTACGGTGGCACAAGCTCAAGCAATGCTGACCGTGCAGCATTTGCAGCTACAGCCATGCATAACACAATGACAAGAAATAAAAAAGATATAGCTAAAAACTATATGAACGGACGATTGCTATTGCAAGAAAGTAAAAATAATATGGACATTCTCGTCACTGAAAACCAATCATACAGCGATCTGACTCACCGCCGTGCCATATTTTTCATAAGAGATAAAAAAATATTTATACTTGTAGACGAAGGATATGGAACAGGCTCTACTCCTACGGTCAACCTCAACTTCAAACTGTGTCCTAGTAAAAATGATGTTATCATTGACGACGAGAGTGCTAGCTATCAATATGGAGCTCACACCATCTTTGCAGATAACAACAATATGTTATTCAAAACATTTGTTGAAACTACCGAAGGATATGCCGCAGAAAACAATACGGCCTATGTTTCCGAAAAACTTGGCGAAAAGACTCATCAACGTAGATTTTACCAAGTAAATATCACAAAACCAGCAAACGGGGCCGCACGTTTCATCACAGTTATTTATCCATTTGAGAAAGAAGCTGACCTTGAAAAGCTAAATATAAACGCTAAGTTCACTGATAATACTGAAGAGAACGCCGGCACGTTCCATCCAAACGGCGCTTCTGTAGAAGTGAACATTGGTGAAGAAAAGTATGAGTTATCCTATACATTATAATTAATAAATATATCTAAGAACAATGAAATCTAATTTACAAAACCTGACTTCAAGATTCTTTGCAATCTTAATGACGATAGGGTTATGTGTATCGGGCGTTTCGTGTACAGACCCTGAGACAACTGACTCTACAAAGTTTGCAATTTTCTATGCCGGAGTAACCGACATAGGTCCTTCAATGAATTTTAATATGTCCGGACCGACATATATCGGAGGCACTCCGTCTGATTTTGCAATTACCCGCGTTACTCTTAATGGAGAAGTATATGATACTAATTGCTTCCAAATAGAAACCAATACAGGAGCTATTTCTATATCCGACACTAAAGACCTTGCTGTCGGTTTATATGCTCTAAGCATATCCTGCCGTTCCAATGGAAGTTTTTATGAATTCAAAGATATTGTATCTGTCAATATGATGAGGGCTATCCCTGAAGGAATCTATGTTGAGCCTAATAAAATAAAAGTTGACTTTGGTGACATTATTAATAGTGAAAGCACGGTAGAGCTACCAACAGCACAAGTTACAACCAATGGAGAGCATATATCAATCAATAAATATATTATCACTAACGTACGCAAAAATGGAGAATTAATAGAAAAATATGACTTTTTCAAAATCTCAAATGACGGAATAATTTCCATTACAAAAGGGAAATCCGATATTACACCGGGAAAATATGTACTTGACTTAAAACTTACTACTGCTATTGTGGATGAAGAAGCGGAAGAAGGCATTTTTGAAAATGCGGTTGAAATTGATATAACATCTCAACCATTATCTTTAACTTATACTCCCAATTCCATTAAAGCAGAAGAAAACACCCAAAATGTATCAACTGCCCCCACATTTATCGGTTCTACAGATGGATTGGTTTATTCTATCAAATCTACGACACCTCAGACTTCGATGATTAGTATTGAGCCTACAACCGGAATTATCACATTAGCAACTGATAATAAACTAGAAATTGGAACAACTTGCAATGTATCAATTACAGCTTCAAACCAATATGGAAGCAAAGATTTTGATAATGTATATACAATAAACATAGTTGAGTATATTGCACCTATTTCCGAATTTAATTATAATGATACAGAAAATATCATCCAAGCTACAGCTTTTGAGCATCCCGTCAATAAAATAATAGGTGGTGAAGTAACATACTCATTTGTCAATCTTGGTGCCCAATTAAGCGACCTGAATATCGATCCTACTACAGGAACTATATCTGCTAAAAAAGGAAACAACATTCCTATAGGAGAACATACAATCACTGTATTAGCTAAAAACAATAAAAGTGAGCTACAGACTTCTTTTAAATTAAACATACAAAAAAACCCATACTATTTCACATACATACATTGGGGAAACAATTTGACTTTATCTCCTGCAAGAAATTATGCAAGTCAATATAGAGTAACAACCAAGGATGAGCTATCTAAATTATCTATTTCCGTTGCAGATTCGGACATACCAGAAGGCACAGAGGTTAACTGGGCAATTAAAGAATCTACTATGGGCAAAGATGAAACGACAGAAATGCCCTATGCAGAAATTGATAATAACGGCAAAATTACTTTCAATGGAGGTTGGGTTAACGGTAAAGTCTTCATGTTGCTAATAACTGCAACAACCGGAAAAGGAACACCCGGCGAAATCACAATGATAGTTCCGGTATTTATTCATTGTGCAGGTGCTGTAGATGGAGTAACCGTAAATTATACCCCCTTTGTATTCCAAGTAAATCCGCGTACAGGTGGAACATCTGCTAGCCCTGCAATATCCGGCGTAGAACCTAATTTATTTATAGCTGATTACCGAAGAACGTTCAATTACTATAATATCAACGGACCTAAAGAACATATTAACGGACAACCGAGTAAAGCATCATCGTTCATGAACAAACTATGGAATTCATATTATGATCCTAAGACTCCTAATTACGGACAAAAATGGCCGTTATCATATTATGATGACACATCCAGTATGGCAAAAAAATTAGGTTATGTAGATGCATCTAAGAATTGTGCCATCACCATTAACCCCAATAAATGGCAAGATGAAAAAGGCTATGCTAATGGAGTAATGATTGGACAGATAACATTTGTAAAAGATGGAAATTCTAAAAATGTTAGCAATGGAAACCAAATATTCCCTATAGCTATTTGGTTCGACACTAAATTCTAATAACAAAAACATTCATATAATGAATACATATAAATTTATAGTAAACACATTGAGCAAAAGAGGGTATCTCACCCTCTTGGCTCTCCTGATTGCAATTACTACATTTGGACAAGAAATCACAGTCAACGGTGTAGTTATTGATGAAACAGAGACTCCACTAATTGGAGCGACAGTCCAAGTTAAAAATACTCAAAAAGGAGTTGTAACAGACTTTGATGGAAAATTTTCTATTAAAGCCAATAATAATGCAACATTAATTATCAGTTATATCGGTTATAAAAATCAGGAAATCAAAATCAAAAATCAAAGAAACCTGAATATTAAGTTGGAACCGGATAATGCAATGTTGGACGAGGTTGTAGTAGTCGGCTACGGTAGTATGAAGAAAAGCGACCTAACCGGTTCTGTATCTTCTGTTGCAGCCAAATCTATCGAAAGCTTCAAGACAGGTTCTGTGGTTGAGGCTCTTGGAGGGCAGATTGCCGGTGTACAAATTACTCAATCTGATGGTACTCCAGGCTCTGGTTTCGATATCAAAATTCGTGGTGTCGGCACAGTAAACGGTGACTCCTCTCCACTTTATATTGTGGATGGATTTGAGGTTGGTGGCATTGACCACATTGCCAACTCGGATATTGAATCAGTACAAGTACTCAAAGATGCCTCTGCTTCTGCCATCTACGGTGCACGCGCTGCCAATGGTGTAATTCTAGTTACCACCAAATCAGGAAAAGAAGGAAAACCTGTTATCACTTACAATGGTTCTGCAACTTACCGTAATATCCCAAAGAAACTAGATATGCTAAACAGCTATGAGTTTGCGGCATTGCAAGTAGAACTCAATCCATCTAAATATGGGACAACTTACTATCAAGAAGGTAATGACACAGAGGGCGTTCCCTATCGTCACCAAACCTTGGAAGATTATTTGAACGATCCTGGTATTGATTGGCAAGGTGAATCATTCAAACCGACTTGGTCTCAAAATCATGATTTCAGTATCAGTGGTGGTACCAAAGAGACTAAATATGCCGCTTCTTTTTCACATTTTGATGAAAATGGTATCTTTAGAAACAGTGGTTACAAGAAAAATACCGGTAAATTACGTATCAATCAAAAAATCAATAAGTCCATCACTTTCGATGCCACCGTCAACTATGCTAACACGGTGAAAGAAGGTATCGGTACCTCTGGAACTGGGGGAACATTAAATATGCTCTCCAACATACTGCGTTTCCGCCCTACCGGTGGTAATAGCGTGACCAATGAAGAACTTTTAAATTCTGTTTTCGATCCATTAGAATTGAGCGAAAATGCCACTTATTCACAAATTAATCCTATCAAACAAGCGGAAGCTGTAAAAGATAGAAGACAATCTGAACTATGGGGTATTAATGCTTCATTAACCATAAAATTAATGAAGGATCTTACATTTAAAGCTGCAGCCACTTACAATACGACTAATACAAGAAGAGACCTTTTCTATGGCGAAGAATCAAGCCAAGCTTACCGAAGCGGTGGCGTATATGGTTCCACACAAATGCAAAAAGAATTACGTTGGCAGAGTAGTAATACATTAACTTACAAAAAGAAAATCAACAAGAAAAATTCATTTGACGTAATGTTAGGACATGAATTCGTATTTAGAAGTTCCGAACTACTTTACGGTCAAGCAAAGGATTTCCCATTTGCAAATTTAGGAAATGACAATTTAGGAATCGGTGCTACCCCCAGTAGTGTATCTACATCAAGAAGTGATAAAAGACAATTGTCTTTCTTTGCACGAGGTAATTATAATTTTGACAATCGTTATTTATTCACTGCAACTATTCGTTCGGACGGTTCCACTGTATTCTCAGCAAAGAACAAATGGGGATATTTCCCGTCATTCTCCGCTGCATGGCGCATATCAGAAGAACAGTTCATGAAAGATATTACTCCAATATCAAATTTAAAACTTCGTTTGGGATGGGGTACAGTAGGAAATGACCGTATCACAAATTATCTGTCTATGGACTTATATACATCCAGTAAATATGGACTCGGTCAACAACTTGCCACAGTTTTAAGTCCTAAACAACTGGCTAATAAAGATTTAAAATGGGAGGGTTCCACCACTGCCAATTTAGGTATCGATCTTGGTCTTTTTCAAAATCGTCTGAATTTTACAGCAGACTTCTTCATAAAAAATACTAAAGATCTGTTGCTCGAACAAAAATTAGCTTATGTAACAGGATTCAATTCCCAATGGCAAAATATTGGTAAAATTCAGAATAAAGGTATTGAGTTAAATATTAATTCTACTAATATCAAAACCCGCCACTTCTCATGGCAAACAGATTTTAATATTTCATTTATCAAAAACACCTTGAAAGAATTGCAAAGCGGAACATCTTACGTACAGTCAGCAACAAAATTCAATAGTAATTTTAATGGAAATGACTATATTTCAATCGTAGGTTCTTCTCTCGGACAAATGTACGGTTATGTTTTTGACGGCGTTTATCAAACTTCTGATTTCAACATGCTTCCTAATGGAACGATGCAATTAAAACCTGGGATAGCAGATATCAGTACCCACGCAGGAAAAACAGTGGTACCCGGTATGGTGAAATATAAAGATATGGACGGGGATGGTGTTATTACTCCTGATGATCGTACGACTATCGGAAACGGACAGCCTGACTGGTATGGTGGTATTACCAATACTTTCAATTACAAAAACATCGATTTCAGTTTCATGTTCCAATTCCAATACGGCAATGACATTTATAATGCAACACGTATGTTCAATACACAATCGCAAGACGAACGTAGCAATCAACTGGTAGAAGTTGCTGACCGATGGACTCCGACACATGCTTCAAATCGCGTACCTTCTGCTAAAGGATATGTCAAATATGAATTATATTCACGCTTTATTGAAGACGGTTCATTCCTACGTCTGAAAAATATAACATTAGGATATACCCTCCCCAAGAAATGGACAAGAAAAGCGTACATAAACCGCTTACGTGTATACGGTACAGCTCAAAATTTATTCTGTTTTACCAAATATAGCGGTTACGACCCGGAAGTAAATATGAAAAGCAGTCCGCTTATGCCGGGATTCGATTGGGGAGCATATCCCAAGAGCAGAGTATTTACATTTGGTGTAGAAGTTCAATTCTAAACAAAAAAGACAATGAAAAATTTTAAATACTATTTATACACATTAGCTTGTGCTATTACTGTTTCATCTTGCTCACTGGATGAAACCAGTTATACAGAAATTGAAAAAACAAACTATATGAAAAATGCGAAGGAAGCCGAAAATGTTCTTTTGGGTGTATATCGCAATATGGTAAAAGATGGCATATATGGTTTCCATTTATCAATGTATTTCACAATCCCCAGTGACATTGCAAAAGTGCAAGGGAATAGTACTGACGGTCTTCGCCTTATTCCCTCAAATGCTTATACCAGCTCTCAAACCGAAATAGCAACTACTTGGGCTAATTTGTATAGTGCCATTTATGACGCAAACAACTTCATCGAGACACTACAACAAAGAATAGGTGATTATGATGAAAAAAATTATAAACCGGCTGCCATCTACATGGCTGAAGCACGCTGCCTTCGTGCGTTGTACTATTTTGAATTAGTACGTTGGTTTGGTAATGTAGCACTAATTACCAACACAGCCCAGTCACATCTACATCCATCTACTTTCACCCAAGCAGATCCAGTAGATGTATATAAGTTTATAGAAACAGATTTGAAATATGCCATTGAGAATTTACCATACGCCATAGATGACAATATACGTACGGATAATAGCTTCCGTTTCTCCAAAGGGGCAGCTCTCGGTTTGTTAAGTAAAGTATATGCCACTTGGGCAGGTTATCCAGTTCATGATACTAGTAAATGGGAAGACGCTGCAAAAACCGCTAAAATTTTGGTTGAATCCGGCAAACATCATTTGCTTAATGATTACGAACAATTATGGAAAAACACTTGTAACGGCATTTGGGACGAAGCTGAAAGTCTAATTGAAGTAAGTTTCTATGCTCCGACAGTAACAGGAGTATCTGCTAACGACCCTTGCGGACGTATCGGTAAATGGAATGGAGTACAAGCTAGTGGAATCAGAAGTGTCCGAAATGCAGGTAACTGGCGCGTTATACCTACCTTCCTGCGTGACTGGAAAGACCGCCAAAGCGATAGAAGATGGGGACTATCTTTTGCCGATTACAAATATGGCAAAGCTACCGATACTGGTGAAAATGGAGTAAAAATTGTAATCAATAGTAGTGGTAATATTGAAGATGCTATTTTGGATGACGCAAAAGATGGATTAAAAAAATCATATATTGATAATGTATGTCCTAGAAAATGGGACACCGAAGATTATGTAAGTAGCGCTAATTATCTTATTGATGCCAACCTTTCTAATATTAACTGGTATATATTACGTTATGCTGATGTACTGCTTTTGTATGCAGAAGCTTTGAATGAATGGAAACAAGGACCGACAGACGAGGCCTACAGAGCTATCAATATGGTACGCAGACGTGGATTCGGGCTTCCGGTAGAAACTGATAACAAAAACTCAGACTTATCCACTGGTATGTCTTACGAAGATTTCCAATCGACTGTACGCAATGAACGTGCATATGAACTGGCATTCGAAGGGCACCGTCGCCAAGATTTGGTTCGCTGGGGAATCTATTACGAAAGTATCAGACAAACAGCTCAAGACTTAGTAAACTGGTATAGCGGTGGAGACGGATTCTATGTCTGCGTTGATTATACAAAGAAGAATAAAAACGAATTGCTGCCGATACCACAACAAGAAATGGATATATGTACTCAGTTTGAGCAGAATCTAGGATGGAAATAACTAAAATAAAATAATATAAAAGCGTTTCAATAAAAGATTTTTCTTATTGAAACGCTTTTATTATCCTAAAGCTTATATATCATGATAAAGAATACACGAATCCTCGCTCTTCTCCTAACATTCCTCACCACCACATCCGTATTCCCGCAAACTTATTCATTCGAGAATAGTAAAGTACCTGACAATTGGAAAATAGATAAAGGAGCCATTAATGCTACAGGAGACAAGTATAAAGCAGGTAAGCAATCGCTACAAATCAAATGGGAACAAGGAGCCGTTCTCACTCTAACCACACCAAACGGACTATCAGAAGCTTGCAAATCTAGAAATGGTGGTATCAGCACGTGGATTTACAATGAGTCTCCAACAGAAGAACCCATGATTTTCTTTTTTAAAGATAGCAAAGGAAAAGAGGTATGCCAACTTCCCTTTTTACTCAATTTCAAAGGATGGAGATGCATTTGGGCTAAATTTCAAAATGACATGAATATGTCGGCAAAAAGTACTATCAGCACTGTGGAACTACACTTTCCTCAACATACTTCCAAAGGAGTCACATACATTGACTTACTAGAATTTACTCCGAGAGTTTCATGGCAAAACATGTCGGATGCACAATATAAAGTAAACCGAACAGATCATAGTCTGATTCCCGATTTTATCGGATACAGAAATACCAAACCACAAACTGATAAAGTTATTTCCGCCACCGACATACAGATAAAAAACATCACAGACAGATTGACTGCATGGTACCTTGGAAGCAATCAACAAGCAACCGGAAAATGGGAAATAATAAGAAAAGATAATGAAAATATTTTTATCCACAACGGGCTGACGGCTGCTGAAAAAATAAAAATACAATATAACAAAGATAATACACCTAAAGGAGAACCACTATTTCCAATGAGTGCTCCCGATATAATAGAAGGACAACCGACCACTAAATTCAAAACCGTCAATGAAAAAATATTGCTCCCTCTGTCTTTAGACTATCGCAAAAACAATAACGAGCAAAGCTTGAAAAAAGTCCTTTACATTTACGACTGGTTCAATGACCAAGGATGGGCAGATGGTAGCGGAATGGGAACATTGTGTTTTGAGAAACTCCGTAGTTCTGGCTATTTCCACTCATTCTTTTTATTAAAAGAACAGCTTCCTCATGATATATTCGAACGCGAACTCCAGGCACTATATTGGTTTACAATGTTCGGCATCTGTTATCAAACTCCTGAACATGCAGGAGAAGTAGCAGATAATTTACGCGCACTAGCCATTCCTAAACTTATATATGCATTATCAGTAAAAGACAAACAAGAACAGCAAGTCGCACTAACAGCTTTTAAAAACTATATGGACAATGCTTTAAGCATAGCACCTGGCTTTTTCGGTACATTCAAAGCTGACTTCTCCGGTTATCACCACAGGGGACCCTATCACAGTGCCTACTACCCGCATGCATTGTATGCAGGGTCACTAATTGCTTACTTACTACATGATACTCCTTATGCCCTATCTGAAACAAGCATATATAATTTAAAACGAGGATTATTGACATTCCGTTTTTTTTGCGCCGGACTAAATATACCAGCCGGAACTGTCGGACGTTTTCCTAATGGTCAACAGATATTGGAAACACTACTACCCGCATTTGCCTATGTAGCTTTATCAAAAAAAGAACCGGACAAAGAGTTGACTGCAGCATTTAAACGAATAATAGAAACCGAAGAATACCAACAAGCCATAACAAAATATATACGTAATGTAAACTCAAATTTGGCATATACCAGCACTATAGGTGAAATAGAATTGTTAACCAAACTGGCATCAATATCTACTCCCAAAGAGAAAGCCGTTGCCGGTTCTCTGTTTATGCCTTACTCCGGGCTATTAGTTGCCAAAGATAGTTTGCTTCATTTCAACATAAAAGGATTCAGCCGCTATATATGGGATTTCGAATCTTCCGCCACAGAAAACACAAAAGGACGCTATCTGTCATATGGTCAGATAGAATATTTTGACCTAAAAAACAAACACAAATCTTTCAATCCACAAGAAATTAACTTCGACTGGAATTATATTCCGGGAGCTACGACCAAAGTTCTGCCAGATAAAATATTACAAGATAAAGGCGGTTCAAGTTCAGGGCATCGTAACTTCTCAGATGAAACATTCCTAACGGGCGTACATGCTTCCGAAAAGAATGCCATGTTCTCTTTCAGAATGCACGATATCACATACGATCAATCATTCCGTGCCAACAAATCAGTATTTGTATTCGAGGATTTTTTGCTTTGCCTAGGTTCGGACATTCAAACTAAAGATAAAAGATATCAAACGGTCACTACTCTGTTTCAGTCGTTCAACAGTAACACCAGCGAAGAAAAAATACCAGAAGGATATATTCTGACGGATCCCTCACTTATGTACGCAGTAAAAGGAGGAACAGTGCAAACTCTCTGTGAAGGCTCTCATACGCGAGCTTACATAGAACACGGAAATACACCGGAGTCAGCACAATATCAATATTATATACTTAAAAGCAAAAATAAAGCATTAGCCCGTCAACTATTGTCCAACTATAGTCCAATAGAAATAATAGCCCAAGATAATGATGCGCACATCGTTACCCATAAAACGCAAGGAATCACATGTGGTGCTCTTTTTAATGCACGGAAGAAGTATGAAAATCAACTAGTTTCTCAAGTAAATATTCCTCTTGCTTATATACAGGAAAAACAAATAAATAATTCATTCAAACTCTCTATTTGCGAACCGGATATGAGAAGAGCATCTCGTCCACATATGGGGCTACTGACGGAAGAAGACGTTATACAACAAGAAAAGCCTTATGATACACAACTGACTGTCAACGGGCTATACAATGTAGAATGTCCTCAAAAAACAATAAAAGTATCCCTAGATAAAGAAAAGAATAAAACATATATAACCATTTCTACTATCCGAGGAGAAAATTACACGCTTTTATTACACCAAACTGATAATTAATTTATGAAGACCAGACTAATAGTATTATTTACTATATCTCTTTGCATAACAGTTTCTAATGCCCAAAGTAACCTGACACTTTGGTATAAATCTCCTGCAAAAGTATGGGAAGAGGCATTGCCAGTAGGAAACGGACGAATGGGAGCCATGGTTTTTGGAGATCCCCGAAAAGAGAGAATACAATTCAATGAGAATACTCTTTATAGCGGAGAACCAGAAACCCCTAAAAACATAAATATAGTACCTGATCTCACCCATATACAACAATTGCTTAATGAGGGGAAAAATACAGAAGCTGGAGATATCATACAAAATAAATGGATTGGCAGACTCAATGAAGCTTATCAACCTTTCGGAGATTTATATATCGACTTTGATTCCAAAGAAGCTGTGACAGATTATATCCATTCACTGGATATGGAAAACGCAGTTGTTACAACTTTTTATAAACAGAATGGCGTAAAGATAAGCAGAGAAGTCTTTGCATCTTATCCGGCACAAGCTATTATTATACATTTAAAGGCTTCCAAGCCGGTTTTGAGTTTTACTGCCTATTTGAGTTCCCCACATCCTGTAAACAATGAATCCGATTCACAAGTTGTTTACTTGAAAGGACAGGCACCTGCACATGCCCAACGGAGAGACACAGAGCATATGAAACGCTTCAACACTCAACGCTTGCATCCAGAATATTTTGATGCAACAGGGCATATCATACAAAAAAAGCATGTTATTTATGGAGACGAAATGGATGGAAAAGGAACATTTTTCGAAGCATGTCTCCTTCCAAGTCATAAAGACGGGCAACTATCTATTTCAAATCATCAGGTCACTGCCCGAAACTGCAGTGAAGTTACACTCATGCTATATGCTGCTACCAGTTATAACGGACCAAGTAAAAGTCCGAGTAGAGAAGGAAAGAATCCGCATCAAGAAATCATAAATTATCGAAAAATCTACAAAGGAGAAAACTATATAGAATTAAAAAGGAAACACATCATTGACTATCAATCTTTGTTCAACCGTGTGTCTTTTAGTCTTCCAGCAAGTCAACAACAAAAAAAAATGCCCACAGACGAACGATTAAAGAGATTCAAAGAAAAAGAAGATCAGGAATTGCTCACGCAGCTATTCCAGTTTGGACGTTATTTGATGATAGCCGGTTCCCGAGGCGAAGGACAACCTTTAAATCTGCAAGGTTTATGGAATGATAAAATTTTACCTCCATGGAATTCGGGATATACCTTAAATATTAATCTGGAAATGAACTATTGGCCGGCAGAAGTCACTAACCTATCAGAATGCCATCAGCCTTTATTCAACCTAATTGAAGAAATTGCAGACAAAGGAAAAGATCTTGCACGTGATATGTATGGACTGGATGGTTGGGCCATTCATCACAATATATCAATTTGGCGAGAAGCATATCCGTCAGACGGGTTCGTATATTGGTTCTTTTGGAATATGTCCGGACCATGGTTATGCACTCATATATGGGAACATTATTTATTTACAAAAGACGTGGATTTCCTGAAAAAGTACTACCCGATACTTAAAGGCGCAGCCACCTTCTGTTCTGAATGGTTAGTTGAAAACAGCAAAGGAGAACTAGTAACCCCAGTCAGCACTTCTCCCGAGAATGCTTATCTCATGCCCGACAACACTCCAGCATCCGTTTGTGAAGGAAGTACAATGGATATAGCCATTATCCGTTCTTTATTTTCGAATACTATTCAAGCAGCAGAAATACTTCAGACTGACATGAATTTCCGTTCTGAACTAATCCAAAAAAGGAATAAACTAAAAAAATACCAGATCGGCACTAAAGGACAATTATTGGAATGGGATAAAGAGTATGAAGAAAACGAACCCCAGCATCGTCATGTATCACACCTTTTGGGATTATATCCAGGACACGATATTACAAATGATACACCAGATGTATTCAATGCTGCACGAAAATCATTGGATATCCGTGGTAATAAGACAACAGGTTGGAGTATGGCATGGAAAGTTTCTCTTTGGGCACGTTTATACGATGCTTCAAAATCTTATGAAGCATTAACCAATTTGATTAATTATGTTAATCCTAAAATAAAAGCAGAAAATCAAGGAGGATTATATCGTAATTTATTAAATGCCCTCCCCTTCCAGATTGATGGTAACTTCGGAGCAACTGCCGGTATCGCCGAGATGCTTTTGCAAAGTCATAACGAAAATATTCATTTACTCCCTGCATTGCCTCTTACATGGAAAGAAGGAAGCATAAAAGGGTTAAAAGCAAGAGGAGGGTATACTGTAGATATAGAATGGAAGGAAGGCAAAACTGTAGTTGCGTATATCACCAGTCCATACAAACAAACTGCAAATATCCAATATAAAGACCAAATAATAAAGAGTCATTTTAATATAGGAGAAAGAAAAAAAATTTCATTCAAATGACAGGAAACAGGGCTTATATACCTTTAAAAAGGGTATTCTTGACAAAATTAATAGTTTTTTCAACAAAACTAATAGTCAAAATTCTGTTTCAATGTCCTTTTCAACATTTGTATCATTAAAAATAAAATAGTTAAACTACTTTTGCATCAGTTACAAAACTTCTAAAAACAATCACT
>ULSB01046259.1_pt1 | contig 22648 bp, 34 predicted proteins | sample 1955741 | NCBI WGS metagenome assembly ULSB01 (sample SAMEA4835691, study PRJEB28245) | human gut metagenome | biome: gut microbiome; material: fecal sample | place: Denmark | collected 2008
TCTAAATAAGCACCTTCACACTGATTGGCAGCAACTGCGCCACCCCATAAAAATCCTTTTGGAAAACCCATTTCCTTTACCTCCGTTCATCTTTTCTGTATGTATTATATACATAATAAAAATCATTATAATTAATTTTCATCAAATGAAATAATTTTTTCACAATGTGAAACAAAAAAGCGCTTAATACCTAATAATATAAACAGTTACTGGAATGATGTTACTGATTTGTTACTAGTTGAGCACCTACATAGTGGCGCATCATATATTTATAACGCTCATTCTAACACTTATTTAACGCTCACTTATGATTCTAATTTTATGGCTTAATAAGCCATTTTTTTATTTTTGATAAGTTCTAACACTCAAAATGAGCGTTAGAAACAACAAAATTAAAACGCAAAAACTATCATTGTTTACTGATATTTTTTATATTATATTTTCATAAAAATATCAATATATATTGACATATGTATAATTTTATGATATACTATAATCAAGAAAGGAGGTAAGGAAAGTGGAAAAGAAGTTAAAAAAAATGCTTCGAATACTGGACCTATTCGAAGCGCTAGTGATTAAAATCATTTCCTTGATTGGTTGGATTTTGATTCTAATCAATTTATTCAACTAAGTAGGTTGAGAGGCTTGTCCTCTCTTCCTATCACTATTATAAAACCACTTTTCAAAGAAAACAATGGAAAAATTAATTTTAAAAGCTATCGAATTGATTGGACTTATTGCAGTATTAGTATTCTTGATTTCAAAATTATTCTAAGGGAGGTATAACCGTGTCAACTGAAGCGCAGAAGAAAGCTAGCGCAAACTATGCTAAGAAGATGACGAAATGTGTCAATCTTGCATTCAATAAAAAAACAGATGCAGACATTCTAGAAAAACTTGATCATGTCGAATCTAAAATGGGTTACATTAAAAAACTTATAAGAGATGATATTGAGAAAGCAAAAAAGGACCAGAGCAATTAAGCCCTGGTCTTTTCTTATGCTTTAAATTGTTGTGTAGTCGAGATTTAGTCGAAATTAAGTCGAGTTTAGTCAACATCTTTATGAATGAACTCATAATAAAACTTAAATTAGACTTTTTTCAAGTATCTTTTAGCAACCCATCCACTAGGAATCTTTGCCCAATCTCCATCGAATTTAGACACAGTAACACGAGTGCCATAATTTAGACAGCCGTCCTTATCGTAATCGTGAGCCTTAGCGTTCTTAGTTAATTCCTCATATGTCTTTCTTCTATATCCTGCGCCCGGTCCTGTTCTGACACTTAAATCACTAGCAGTAATCATATAAGTACCTAAAGTGCTAGATCCATTGCTCTGTGGCTTAGGTGTAGGAGTTTCAACGTGTTCATTAACACTCTTATTTAAGATACCCTCTACAATTGCCTTTGCGCACTTGTCAGCGTTCCATTTCACTTTGTCAATAGCGTTGTCAACAAAGCAGCACTCAACAAGTAGTGCTGGAGAATTAGTCTTTCTCAACACATATAACTTAGTAGATGTTTTAACACCTCTATTTCTAATACCTAGGGTGTTAGAAATGTTCTTGGCGATTCTTTCAGCTTCATCTTTGGCTTTTGAGTTGTCGCTATAGACATATACCTCTGTACCTGTTCCGCCTCCAGCGTTGAGATGAATAGAGACATCTAAGTCAACCTTATGATCATTACACTTATTTACAATTGCTTTTAAGTTAGAATTCTGGTCTTTTCCATTGTCATCAGTACAGTCATATACTGTATGTCCGTTTGCTCTTAACAACTCAATGACTTTATTTTTAACTTTTCTGTCTTCATTGACTTCGTCTAATAATCCACTTGCTCCACGACATTTTAAGCTATGTCCACCATGTACATTAATAATCATACTTTATACCTTCTTTCTTATAATTCAATACCTTCGATTTCTGCTCTAATCTTAAGAGTGCGAATATAATTACCTAAATGCTTTTTCTGCTCTTTTAATAGATCAAGCGAACATCTAGGAATGAATGTCAAGGTACGTGCCTCGTACTTAACGGTCATATCATCTAATTTGTCATATCTGATTTTGGCTTGATAGTATTCCGCTTTAAATCTGTCTTTATAATCAGAACTGTTCATAAGTTCTACAGTGTCTTGTAATTCCATTGTTTAATCCTCCACTTTAATACATACATTCTTTTCTTTCTTGTAGGCATCTAAATATAATTCTTTCTTGTCTCCGTTATAAGTAGCCTCAAAATACATGCCATCTGAAAGTGTAGTTGCTAATAATGCCTTGTTATTCTGAAGTGTCTTGCATACCCACACAACATAAACATCAAAATCCTGTGGATCTTCTAGATGTTCGTTTGTATATCTTCTTACTTCTTCGGTTGCAATCTTTAGAAATTCGTCATTACCCATTGTTATTCTCCTTGTTGATAGCGTTTTCTGCTACTTCTAATCCTTTAGTAAGCACCACGGGTACATTGTCTCCGGCTTCCACGAAGTTCTCAATGATGCTTCTTAATTCATTGATAATGAGAGATGCTAATGTAAACCATCCAACATAAGTTGTGATAGTCAAATCGATGTTAATTGTCTGTCCAATCTCAATAAAAATAGAAGATGCAAGAAATGCTACTAGCACCATGAGCCAGTAACCTAACTTTTTCCATACACCTCTGACTCCTTTAGCGGAATTCTCCTTTCCTGTCAAACGAGATTTTCTAATTCCTGTGATGTAGTCGATAATATTCAAGATTAAAAATCCCACGAATAAAAACCAATGTGTGCCTAATGCAGCAGTCAATACTGCTACAATAGTGCCTCCAATAGCGTTAATCGCATCCATGTATTTTAATGATGTATCGTATAATTTCATATATTTACTCCTTTATTCATACATTTTCTGCAATAAGCCATACATCTAACTGTATTTTAGTAATGTTTGAATAATTCATTCGACCACTATTGTTCGGACCTGTCTGCTTCAACTGCATATATAATTCATAAGTATTGCTCCATACGTTGAATACGACAGGAACGTCATAATTCTTGCCATTAGATGTTATGATACAAGTTGCATGTTGAGTTCCGATATTTGGCGCTCTCCAAGGGAAATCACTTACATGTCTAGGTGCATACAATTTGAATGCATTATATCCATTACTATTAAGATTATTGACAGGTTCGTCAAATATAATTCTATATATATTGATATCTCCAAGACATTGGCCATAGATTGTCCCGTTAAATGTGCCGCCGTTCAATCTAGTACTTAATTGTCTTCTATCTATACAATTGCTTCCTGTACCAAGGATATATCCTTTTAAATATTCAGCAATGCTCTCCTGCCCCCAATCGTTTGGATGGAACCAATCTGTAGCCATCATATTTTCAAATGATAGAATATTTTCAGCACCTGGAACTACTGAGAATGGTTTATTGTTATAAGTTGCAATATTCCTATAGATTGGTAACATATCATACTTTAATCCATATTGATTACCACTATTTTTGAAATCCACACCAAATGGAGCAAAATGTATAATTGCATTAGGATATGTACTCTGTACATATGATATTAAGGCGTTAATTTTTGATTTTACAACATCATCTTGTCCTCTGTACGCTAACTCATTACACCCTCCACCAATCAATATATCAGTTACCATCTTTTTATTGCCTACCTGAGTCTCTATACCTTTAAGAAGAGTCAGATAGTTATTGGATGGATTAGAAAAGGATGCACCACCCTTGTGATTGATATAGATGTTGTCTGCTGAGAAGTGGCAATTCACTAACTTATTCTTAAGTCTGTCGCACCATCCTGTCGTATTACCATCGGGAGTGTAACCGTCTCCATAACTGTCACCAATAAAAATCAGTTTTCTTTTGCTTCTGTCTTCTAGATTCATCTTAGTTCCTACTACTCTCTTTCCGTCACTTGAATATGCGATTAAACCCTCATCTAGATTGTCGCTCGTGACCGTACTATCCGATATATCAATCAAGGTTTTACCGTCATATATGACTTTATTAATGCTCATATAACCACTCCTATGCGATTGTTACTGTAGTTCCGCCGGCAGAGTTCTCACTTTCTGCGTATGGAATCGGATTAACAGTAACCTGTGATAAATAGTTATATCCTGCATCAGGCATGATTGTCTGTGTAGCGGTGCTTGGTGTCACTGTCTTCTGCTGAGGTTTCGCACCTTCAGTGCCTGACATGGTACCTCTGACACCTAAAATAGTAATTCCATCACGAATATTCTTAGGAATAAGTTTAGCCTGTTCAGCAGTTGCAATCTGAACATTACCTGAGCCATCGTGAAAACCCTGTGGAATCGTGTATACCTGTTCCTTGGTTGCGATACTTCCTTCAACAGAACCATTGTTCTTCATAGTACCTGTTAATTTAGCGCCTCTAGCGTATGCAGTCTTTCCAGTAAGGATCTCAGCAACTGCAACAGTCGCATCACTTGAATCCACATCGAATGAACAAGTACCTGTGACTGTGGCACCTGTCTTATCATGAAATGTCATGTCTTTTAATACTTTATCTGCTGTCGCAGTATCACCTGTCAAGTCGATTAATGTTTTGCCTCCATAAACAACCTTATTTATATATTTATTTTCTGCCATGTTTATAATTCCTTTCCTATGTATACTGTATTTCCCCCTTCTTCGTTGCTAGTTTCAAAGAAAGGGATTTTTTTAACTATTAAATCTTTATTGAGAAATTTATTTTTTGTCTTAATCTGCTGTTCGATATCTTTAGGCGTCACTGTGTAATCACCAGTGTAGATATCAGCATTATTCATGCCCTGATAGTTTTTTATATCAAGTCTGAACTCTTCAGAACATATCTTCATATCAGTACGAAAAGACATGTCTTTTGACTTGAACTCTAGTTTAAGTCGCACATCAGATCACTCCATCTTTTAATATTCTTTCAACATATGTAGTGATGATATTAGATGCAATCGCTTCTCCACCAACAGTAATCGCACGCAGCTGAATCTCAGCTCGATGTTTTTCTTTAAGTTTCAGAGTATCTTCCTGTGACAGATGCACTTCTATCGTGTCACCGCTTAGATGACGGCATTCTATCTGTCTATCAAAAACAATTATATTGTCTTGCATGATAGTGAAGTAGGCATACTGGAGAGTATTCACTTCAAACGGAAGTGTACATATTAATGTGGCTGTAGTACCTCTAATCATAAATGTACCTCCTATGCATATGAATAAACATATGTACCACAAACGTATGCTGTTGATACTGAGCTATACATCGCTGTAAGAGTCCAGTGATTCGCTGTTATGTCGCCGGTGGTCGGATAAAATCTTAGCGTTAAATCGGAACTCTGCGTCTGTACAGGAATGAACACATTTTTTCTTGGAGACTTATCAAGTGGGAACCCTTCCCACATGTACCCCATTGTGTTAACTGCGATGGTAGCATTGACCAATCCGTCCCAATTTAGTTCGACAAGCTTTAACCCTTCATTGTATCTATATCTTAGTTCAACGTTACAAGCGTTTCTTCCACATGACACCCAATTACTCCATACATTTTTGGAAACAGTTTCTGTCAATTCCCTAATACTCATATATTCCTGACATTTGCGCTCCACAGATGTGATATTTAAGCCGTTTAGATGCACGGCATATAGGACTAGATCACGTGTGCCAGTACCGCTGTATATGTCGGTCTGATTGTATGATGGTTCTGCTCCACCTGCCGACCCTTTAATGACTGTAAGAGTATGTGTCTCATTTGTGCCTGTAGTAGTAAATCTAGACACAATCAAGTCAGTGCGTTTCACGCCACTTGAACCATTTTCAATGCGTACTGTTTCACTTCCTACAATTCGCATAAATCTGCCATAGTTGCATAATATGCCATCATTAATCTTGATTTCGTTATTAGAAACGATTTCTGCCGTCATTCTACTTCCTGCATGTAGAATACCCTGATAATCATATAACGCTAGATACATATATCCATGCAGCTCAGCGCTGACTTCTGCATCTGTTATATTAATATTCTTGATCACTTTGCATCACCTACCTTATAAGAAATTGAAATATCACCATCACTAATCTTGATTATTTTTTGAGTGATAGGCTCTTTAAATGAGATGCCTGTAATATTTTCCTTTGCTCCAACAATGTCAAAAAGTTCTGCATTATCAGCATCAAAAGAGATTTCTAGCGTATCGCTCTCATTCGCTTCTGCTACTTTCTCAATTGCATTCTTGGTTAATTCATCACGACTTTCAACATTCACATCCTCGTGTTTATATGTCTTTCTGTCTAATCCTGTATATACCTGATTGGATTCGGTCCATGAGCCGTCAGACTGAAGATATAGATTAATTCTTAATCTATCTAATAACTCACCTTTTCCCAGACACAAAATGTGATTGTATGGCTTTGATTCAGTCTTGACTGTCATATCTATCTGATAGTCATTGTCATACTGCAATGTGTCGCTTAAATCATTGATTTTTTCAGCGTACAGATGGACTTTCCCGTCTATCTGATGCTTGATACATAATCTTGCATTACTAGCGCCTAGTGCTTTCTCTAAAGCTTGCAAGAGATTGATGTCACGTACATCATATTTAACGTTGATATTGCTAGCGCCTATGTTATCGACTACAAAGAGATTGCTGAACCTACCATCAATCAACACATTGATGCATGTGTTAGCTTCACCATTTAAAGTTAAATATGCACTTCCTGCTGGTGGTTGTACATATTCCTTTTCTAGCAGTCCTCGAAATGTAGGACCTATCAAAGTGATAGTGTTATCTGACGTATTAATCTTCAATCTCTGGATTACTCCACCAATTTCAGTGTTCTCCTTATAGAAAAGAGACCCCACAGTAAACAAAGGGTCTCTATCTTCCAAGGATAATGTCAATTCAAAATCGTTCTTACTTACATCATACTTTCCTATCTCAATGTCAGCATCGAAATGAGTGAGGTATCCTAATTCGTTGTAGTTACTATCTGTATAGATATATTCTAATCCCATCTAGGCTCACCTCTTCTTTCAATCAAGACTATGTCAACCTTCTCAACACCTACAGTTGTAATGTCAAATGAGCCTTGAGGTATCTTCTTAAAAGCATCATATGACTTGTTACGGCTGTTGAATATATTGGACTGCACACCATTAGAAGAATACTTTGTAATAGTCTTCTTGAATGTGTCAATCTCTGCATATTCTTCAGCATTTAAAGTCACATATAATTGATAAGTGTTATCACTGATATTAATAATAGGGTTCGTACATCTTCCATAGATTCGCATAATCATGTCCTTATCAGTAAATGATTCATTTACAACATTTACTGTTTTTGGGAGTGAATACGTAAAAGGATATGTGAAAGGATATTTTGTGACTGTTCTCGAACTGCTGGAAGTGAAGTCAGCTGTATATGTTGTCTCCTTAATCCAATAAGAGTCATCTGTAGTGATTTCAACGCTTAAATATAAGAGTCTCTTATCAATTAGATATTTGCTTTTAGTGGATTTGATTGCATAGCAATAATATTTATAACCATTTATTTCAAAATATCCTTTCTCTTTTTTGAGGATGTCTATTTCAAAATGCTCATAAAATTGGTTTTTAATCTCATTGGCTTTCTGCTGATCAACAAGAAAAACAAAGGGAATTGTCTTAGTGACAACCCCTTTATAAAATCCTGTAATCCTATTGTTATTCGTTTTAACGCTCCACTCAAAATCACGTAAATCACTATAATTCGCAAAGATACCAAGAGAAGTAAAGTCTAGTGTTTCATTGTTTGAATTTGTATGTTTAATTTTATCCAGCATATTTTCTCACAATCCTTCCCACTTCTCGACCATCTAACATAACAGCAAAAGAACCATCATTTAGTGCTTTTACAATAATATCGTGTAGTCTATCTTCATCGCTTAATAAAGCAATAATTCTATGTAATGCGTCTAGGATTTCATCAGCCCTATTGTTAGATGCCTGATTAATCATCTTCATCAATGTATCTCTACCAGCCACAACCTCAGCGCCTGCTTCACCAGCGCCAAGCATCTGACCGTTAGACATTCCGAAAATTGTTGGGGCGTCCAAAATCATTGGATTGTCCATCGCCTGTGCATACCATTTAATACCCAACGATGGGATTTTGCCTTTTAATAGGTCACCCACATTCCAGCCGTTAGGTTTGATATTAAAATGAGGTAGCGGAATATGCGGCCATGAGATCCTAAAATTAAAGAACCCTTTAATTTTATTGATGATGGCTCTCACAAAATTAGCTGCGGCACTCATTGGTGACATGATAGCGTTCTTTATGCCGTTCCAAACACTTGAGGCATGTGACTTAATGAAGTTAAAACCTACTCTAACACCATTCTGCAACTCTCCTATAATCGCTAAAACTTTAGTCTTAGCACCGAAAATAGGACTTTCAATAACTTTCTTTATGTTATTAAAGATGTTTGAAACGTTGTTTTTTAGACTTTCAAAAAGGTTTTTCGCTGTACTAGTAAGAGATCCTCCCATACTAGTAATACCGTTCTTGATTCCATTAATAAGCCCTTTGCCTAAATTCCACCAATTGATAGCGTTCCACACTGCGAAAATCGCATAAATAATTTTAGGAATATTTGCAATCAATGAAGGAATAGACATTACAAGACCTTTAATGATTTCAGCAATGATTTTAACTCCCCATGCAAAAATAGTCTGTGCGCTGTTAGAGAATGCATCTGCTAGATTTGCTATGATAGTAGGCACTTTAGATATTAAAGTAGGGAGTGCTGACATTAATCCTTGTACCAGATAAAAGATTAATTTCATTCCCATGCCCACAAGCACTGGAAGATAAGTCAATACTGCTTGAGAGAATTGGAGTAACATGTCCAATCCTTTAGATATTAAAGTAGGCATATTGCTAGAGATTGACTGACCTATTTTATCAATCATACCAGAACCAATTAGACTAGATAATTGACTGAAAATAGGAGATATAATACCAGGCAATGCGCCAATTAATCCAGCCACTAAATTAATAGCTGCAAGGATTAAAGAAGGCGCTAAATCAATGATCATATTCATTAGCTGCGGTGTTATCTGTATTAATGCATTAGGAAGTGCATTAAATACTTCCTTGATTTTTGGAGTCACATTTTTGGCAAGAATTCCCAAACTCTTAGCAAATTCACTAATAAGCGGTCCAACTGCCTGTTTAGGGTCTGCTAGACCTGTTAAAAGGTTATCCCATGACGCTTTAGTCATCTTCATAGCGCCGTCGATAGTTTTCATCGCTTCTTTGGCTGTTGTACCTGTAATGCCTAGATTCTTCTGTATTTCATGGATGGCATTATAAACATCACTTAGATTATTGATATCGTAGTGTATTCCTGTCAGTTTTTCAGCGTCCTTAAGCAATCGTTCCATTTCTGATTTAGTGCCTGAATATCCAAGCTTTAAATTATCTAACATTGTATAGTTAGATTTAGAAAATCCTTGATAAGCATTTTGGATATCTTCCATATTGGTACCCATCTTATTCGCATTATCAGCCATATCAATAACAGTTTGATTAGCAACTTTAGCCGCTTCTGTTTCATTTGCGGTTGATTGCTTTAATGCAGCAGCGAAAGAAGTAATAGTGTTCATATAATCATTCGCACTCATTCCAGCCGTCTTATATGCTACTTTCGCATTATTCATGACTTCTGTCTGCGCCTGTATTAACTGATCATATTTTCCTCTTGCTTGTTCAACTGTCTGCCCGATACTCTGCGCATACTTTTTTAGGCTCAGACCTTGAGCACCGAATAAGGTTTCGACACCACCGACTAACTGCTCATATTCAGCATAATGCTGTATAACAAACTTCGTAATAGTGCCTATAGCCGTTGCAGCTGCAGTTGCTCCAATTATTGCAGCCTTGCCGACTTTAGAAGCAATCTCACCTGTCTTGTTTACAGCTTTTTCAATCTTGCTAGATTCTTCTTTTGCTGTATTAGTAGTGTCTTTTATACCTTTTTTTGTTTCTTCAACTCCTTTTAATCCGATAGATCCAAAGAGTTTAAATAATTCTAACATTTATTTCCCCCTCTCTTTTTTTCTTAAAGATTAGGATTAAAACTGTTAAGAATTTCATAGGAGTCATTTATAGTTGTTTCCATCTCTTCATCGGTCATTGTTTCAGATGTTTTAATTCCTGTGTTTTTCTTCCACTTAGACATCATTTCGTTCTTAAAGTCAGCGTATGACTTATCATATACTTTTGATTTCCAGATGTCGTATAACTTCTCGTCTGACACATTGTCAGCAAGTTCAGAAATGAACTCTGAAAAATTAGAAAAAGAGATCATGTTATCAATCAGTTCCATGGGGTTGGAATACCTCTTGTAAACCAAATCCATGAAGCCGACTTCTCCTATTTCAGCAATCCAGAAACAACCTTGTAAAAATCTTTGAATTCATCTTTTTGAAAGATTTCAATAATCATCTGTGCAAGTTCTGCAAGTGATAAGCATTCAACCTGTTTTCTATTTAGATTGCTTACAGCTGACAAGAATTCAAAAACCTCATTTTCACATTTTCCAATGTTTTCAAAAATAACTGCGCAGCAAGAAAGAATGATATTGAAACCAACTTTTTCAGTTAGTTCCTCTTTTGATAGTCCTTCCTTGTTTTCTGCTAGTTTAGCAATCTCATTCGCATTAAAGCATTTCTTGAATTCCATAATGCCAAACTTATTAATTAGTTTAATGATTAAAAATGCATCTGTCGCTTTTAATTTTCTTAATTCATATTCCATAAATAACTCCTTTCAATCCTTAATTTAGTTATGCAGCTGCGGCACTAGGGTAATAGATGTGATAAGGTAGTACATTCTTATCAGCCTGTTCCAACTCCGCATAACACTCAAATTCTGCTTCAGGTACTACCATCTTTTTATTTTCACCTTCAATAGAAAAACCTGATGTGCATAGTGCCTTATCAAAAATAACGATGATTGGAGTTCCATCAATCTTCTTTCCGACATATGCTAGATTTTCGTAATAGTCACCTGTTTCAATCTGTGGCTTAGATACTAATTCTGTATATCCTGTTACCGTACTGCTCTCCACTTCTTTAGCAAAGATAGACTTTTTAATAAAGTCAGGAGTAATTTCTGCCAGTTTAAATTTCATCTTGGCGCTTTCTCCGACTTTTAGAGTGCCACCAACGAATTTGACTGTTGCTCCATCAATATCTAAGTCTAATAATTCAGGAGAAAAACTTACTGAACCACCGCCTGACGTTGCGCAAAATAATGATTCTACAAAGTTCCATTTACTGCCTTCGTATTTCAAGCCCTTGTGAATAGTTCCAGCACCTAACATAATGTTTTCAGGTGTTTTGGCTGTAATTCCACTTGAAGGAATGGTTTCATTCGCCATATATTTATACCTCCCATTCTTGGATTGTTAAATTAATCTGTATTTTCTGCAATTCTATATCGTCTACACGAATCGGCATTGAATAGTCAAAATATACTGCTATGCCTGTTCCGTTTGATAAAATGGCTCTCTTATCTTTGAGGGCCTTTTTGATAATTTCCTTTTGCTTTTCTAGTTCTAAATAACTGCCTCTTGTTACACCTGTGAGAATAAAAGGGGTTTCCTGGTAATTGGTTTCTGCACTGTATTCAGTTTCGATATATTCCCCAACCCAATAAGGGTATTCAACTCTATCAGTCTTGTAATAGAGAAAGTGATAGTTAATAAGTGGCTTTAATGCATCGGAAATAAAATTCAAGCCTTCTGGTGTCATTCTCCAATGCCTCCAAAGATTTCCTCAGCTCTTGCTTGAATCTTTTTCTTAGATGTGTTTTTAGCCTTTTCAAGTGCTCTAGATGGTGCTTTCCCTGTAGTAGTAACCCATCCATATTTAGGGTGCTTATACTTCCACTTGGTTTTGCGACCATTACCTTTAAGAGCGTACTCACCTGTGCCGAACTCTTCCCATATAGCATTCTCTTCTGCTGATCCAACAATCCCAATCATATTGTCAGCATCTACCACATGCTCCCACGAATTTTTCAACTGTCCTGTATCAACTCTTGTATTTCTTTTGACTTGTGATTCAAGTTCTCCACTTGCTTCTTCCAAAAACTTTAAAGCTGCATTCTCAATTTCATCAATGATAAACATTGAGTTATCTTCAAATTGTATTTTGCTCATTCTGTGCACCTTTGTATCGTAAATAGATTTCTAAATGTTGATGCATTCCCATCGGATCATCAATCAAAGTCACATCATAGACTTCATCATTTACAATCAACCTTGAGTTATCAGCACTATAGCCTTTCAAGTCCATATAATCACAGATGAAAATGTGGGTTGACTCCTGTACCTTTGCGTTAAAGTTAGTGTAATGACTGTCACCACTTGACAAGTCTAAGAAACCAAACAAAGAGATTGATTCCGCATAATCTTCAATAGGCTCACCAATCTCGTTGAAAGAATATATGCATTTTTGAAGAACTGCTGTAATATTTCCACCTATCATATTAGAACCTTGCTTTCATATAAGGTTTTAAAAAGCCCGTGAGCGACTTTGGATAGCCTAAAGAAGAATTATCCCCATCCATGTTAAAGTAGGTCACAGAGTGTCTAGAAATTGTTTCTGACTGTACTCCGACCTTGCTTCTATTCTCTTTGTCCCATTTCATGAGGTTGATAACACCCATTTTAATGTCAGCAGGATATTCTACTTTAGTACATAAGACACGAACCTCATTATTGACAGGCTTGTCAACCACAAAGTCATGCTCATTTGCTTCTGTCACAGTATATAAAGCATCATTAAAAGATGAATTAGATACCTGTACAGTGTCACCAACCTTAAAAAATTGAGGACCAGTAAAAGAAAAACGACCGTCTGAAATATTGGCGGTCGTTCTAAAATTGCGCATCTGGAAATTATTATTAGTGTATTTTCTAATCATCAATTCTAAGGCTTCTAATTTCATCTTGATGATTCCATCAGATTCATCCGTATCGTTCAAAAGCCTGAACTCTTCAATTGTCATGATCATAGAAAATCACCTCTTTTCTTATTTTTTAGCATTGCCTTTTGGCTTGGCTTCTGTTTTTGGCGCTTCTGAAACTGCTTCAGTTTCTTCTTTCACTTCTTCTACAGTATAGCCATGTTCTTCGAACCACTGCGCCACCCATTCGTCATATACTTCAGCCTTGCCATAAGCAAACTGAACACCTGCAGCACCGATGCCACAGTAATCTTCAATAGGTGTCTTCACTTCATAATGTTTCTTTTTATCCATAGTCATACCTCCTATAAGATTTTAACGTTTCTTAATACTCCAGCGCCTTTTGTATTCTTTAAGGCAACACAAGCAACCATTTCAACTTCACCCTTCTTGACTGCTCCTGGAGTGTTGAAATCAGGTAAATAAGTATTCACTCCGCTAGATCCTGTTAAAGTAACACCGTGGAATCCTTTCTTTACATCGAACTTAACAGCATAGATATCTGTTAATCCTGTCACACTTGTTTCAGAACCAATTTTTCTAGTCTTTAATCCGATGATAGGAGTTTCGACAGCTGTTTCTCCTGAAGCAGTTACAACGTCGCCTAAATCAATTAATCTTACTTTGTTTTCTCCAATAGTAGTAACGACACGACCGAAAGCCTCTTCACTTTCTGTCTTATATCCTAATACTCTAGCGACAGTCTGAATTTTAGACTTCATATCTTCATTCACAAATAAAGCATCTGCGCCTGTTCTGTTGATTAATTTGATTAATGCTTCATAGAATACACTGGCATTTTCTTCTAGCTTAGCCATTGTTGATAAATCGTAGTAAGCGCCTGTATTAAATTCTGTTGTCTGACCAACTAAGAACTTGTCTAAGCCATCAAAGGTTTCAGAGTTAGTTGCTGAATCTCCATTGATCATAGCATTGTGGAATGTTCCAATTGCTGAGATGACCTTTTCATCAATCTGGTATGCCATGTTATCGTACATGCCTTCTGCATCCTTAACAACACGGTCAATTTCGAAAGCACCACCAAATACCTTTAAGTTAACGGCTTTCTGTTCTAATTTTGCTTCACTAGAAGCATATTCAGTATTTAAAGCACGGAATGCAGTGTTAGAAGGTAATTTAGTCTGTACATATCCATATGTTAATGTAGAGCCTCCACTTGGTGATACTGCATTATCGAATGGTAATAATTCTAATACTTCGGAATGTCTGATAAATGAGTCAACTACCTGTTCAGCAACTTTGTCATGCATTCCAACTTTCATGTCTTTTAATAAAATTGGCATATATTAATCCTCTCTTTATTCTTTATTTTCATATCTGTTTCTGATTGCTCCTGTCAAAGTGGTTGGTTCAGGAGTATCGTCGGTTTTGCCACCTGGTAAGTTATTTTCATCAATTTTCTTAGATGTTTCGGCTTCGAACTGATTAGGATAAATAGTCTTTAGATTCTTCATTTTTTCATCAATGCCTTTTAACTTGCCATTTTCGTCAAGTTCAGCCTTAAAATCACTGTCATTACCTAATTTAAAGAGTAAATAATCAATGTCGTCAGCCTTGGCACCAGCTGAAAGAAGTTCAATCTTTAATGCTGACTCTGTCTTTGCTTTTTTTAGTTCTTCCTGCTGATCTCTAATAGTTGTCTCAAATTCTGCAATCTTAGCAGCCATATCTTCGCCTTTTCCGGCCGATTCTTTTAGACCTTCAATAAGTTTCTGAGCGTCCGTTAAATCGGTATCTTTCTTATTTAATAATTCCTCAAGAGCCGTATATTTGCCTTTATCAACGTATTTACCACTTGCTAGATTTGCAATCTTAATCTGTTTATCCTTATTCGCTTCATTGCCGTTATATGCATTTACTGCATTAGCCACCTGTTCAAATAACTCAGTGCCTAGAATATCCTTAAGAAAATCCATGTAATACCTCTCTCCGCTTCGTTTTTAAATCTAGTGTCTTCTAGTGCGGTCGCAGTTTTAACATCATGCTGGATGAATTTTATAAACCTTTTAAATGCCATGTTCAGGGCAAAATAAAAAGAGTCTACGTCTAGCCTCTGTTTCTATTTCTATTTAATACATTGTTTTTATTCTTGTATTGCGGTGGATCATGAGAAAGTTCTACTGTTTCATAGAACTCATGACCGCATATCATGCACTCATAGTGCGTTTTTCTGATTGCACACCCTCTGTTTTTATCGAAGTATCTTTTTGATTCTACTTCAAAATAACAGTGTCTGTGCGGTCGCAGTCCTTCGGACATTAAATACCTCCTTTCAGGGTAAAATAAAAACCGACTATTTGTCGGTTTTACTTTTCTGATTTTTAAATTCATTAATCATTTTTAATATATATTCGTTATTCCCAATATATTTTTCACTACCAAGCACATCTAAAGCAGCTGTTGCAACATACCCTATAGGAACATTGAGTAAACATATCTCATTATTTTTATGCTGTCTTATTTCTTCAATAAAAGATTCATCGGTTATATTTTCATCAATCCCTTGCAAAAGTGCTTGCATAACAAATATTGGTTTATTGCTCCTCATCTTGTTGATGGTTTCTATAAAGCTATTATCATTCATACCTTTTAACCTCCGCGTTTCGAAGTTCTATCAGTCTTTCTACAACATCATTGTATCCCTCACGCTTTGCGAAGTCAATTTCTACTTGATATGCTCTGATTTCTCTTTCAGCACACTTTTGTAAATTTTGAAAAACCCTGAATCCTAAATAGCCATCATTTCTATCATCACAAAAATGCTGATATTCATGTAACCAAGCGCTTATGCTAGCGCCTTCCTCTATGTTAACACTTCCAGGTGCTCCAGCTTTGATATTCGGAAAATAACCAATACAATCACTTCTTCTAGTAATTTCAACTCCACTATTATGCATATCGTTTATAATTGCTTCTAATTTTTTTGGGTGAGATTTTTCCGCTGCTCCAATATACTCTCTAATTGGATCGCTATCAGCATGAAAATACTTCTTCCTTTTCTTAGTTTCATTGACTTTAAGATATTTCTTTTTAAAATCCTCAAAATCCTTGCTTTTATCTAAACCGTAGTAGGCCGCTCTTTCTTTTAGTGTCTTGAGTTCGTCAGCATCTAAAGCCCATCTAGCACGTTGAAGTAACGCACATCTGCAGTTTACATCCTGTGAAGCAATCCCAAAGCCTCCAGGATACATAACTTCTATATCATCTACCACAAAAGGCTCGTCTATTTCTGCAAGTTTCCCATCAAGAAGCCTATGCATTGGTCTAGTTCTTCCATCTAGTGTAGCATCCCACTGCTTAACCACTTCGCATCCTTTTGCCTTTGCTGCATGCTGTGCGTCATTAGCGCTAAGAACCTGGATTCTATGTCCTTCAGTTCTTGCAATTCTCATTGCTTTATTAAAACCAATATTAGACGCTCCATCTATGTTTCTAGCAATATGCGCATATGATGAGGATGTGGCTATGCCTCTTGAGATATGCTTTGCAATCTGCTTCTTAAGAATACCCATGTCAATACCCATTCTAGTATACAGCGGTACACTCAATTTAGTATTTAACGTCATAGCACTTGTGACTTGCTTCTCATTGATAGGAGTAATTAGTGGAATGCCTTGGCCCTGAATATCGTACATAGTTCCGATATATCCTGTGTAATAGGAATCTGTTAGATATCTTGTAATGCTGTCATAAGAATCAGCGTTCAAATTCCCAATCAGTTCATCTAACTGCTTTTTGAGATTTTCTTGAAACTTCTTCTGATATATCTGAGATTGAAGCAATGATTTCTGCTTATCATCTAATTCATCAAATACAGAAAGGAGTAAATCAATCTTACCGTTTGAAATCCTTATCTTCTGCTCTACTTCTTTAGCTGCATCTTCATATATCTTTTTTAATTCCTTCAGAAGCTTCTTCTCTTCTCGCAGTTTGGCTTTTTCAACTTCTAGCTGTCGCTTATTCATCTGGCACCACATTGTTTAATGTATCAGTCGCATTGTCCACTTGCTCATACGCTTCTTTTGGCTTTGGGAGTTTATCTTTGATTTCTTCATAATCAATGTCCAACTGTTCACAAATCAATTTAACAATAGTCTCGTTATCGATTACTTCAGCAAGTGAAAGAATGGTATTAATTTCAGTCTGTCTCTTCTGAGCCTTAAATAATTCAATCTGTGCATTGTCTGATTCATTTGTTATGATTTCTTTTTCAAAACTGTAATAAACATCATCGATATCATAATCAGTCTTGTTGTTCTTATTGATTTCCTTTAAAACAACCTCAAGGATGTTATCCAGGAACTCCTCAATCCTTGCCTGTAGCTTATTGCACTTAAGATCTAGAAGAGCGTACCTTGATTTGATGACTACGTTTGTAACATTGCCATCGCCCACCTGTGCAGAATTAAAGCCCATACCAAAGCGATAGATGTTTTCTTCATCTTTATCCATGTTAGCAATTCTTGCTTGATAAGGCACTTCGATAGTATGAACCTCAAGCCCTCCACCTTCTGGAGTTCCTATCATCTTCTTTGTTTTTAAATTGGTTTGCAACTCTTCAAAGTCATTTCCTTCGAATCCTTTTACCACGTATGTTGGATGGTCAAAGTCGGCTAAGTTGTTAGACAATCCACAAGCCATCATGTCATAATCGTCAATCAACGATTTAATAGTCTTGACTCCTGAATGCTGCTTCTTGTTGTTGTCTAGTCGAAAGAAAGGTATATAACCAAAATTCTCATAATAAATAGTATCGTCGCCATCTTTTGTATAAATAACGTGTGGTCTTGGATTAATTCGTTCAGAATCATCTAAAAGAAGTCTTCCGTTTTCTTCCTGAACATAGTAATATGTCTGATTTTCATCCCATACCTGAATACGTTTAATCGCTTTGTTATCTTTGGTTAGTTTATCGATGTACCAATAAATGACATATGCACATCCATCATCAGTCTCTCTTTCTCTGACTTCAATAACTCCTAGAGAATCAGCACGCTCGAATGTTAATCTGCCTTTCTTGTTTACGTAGGCATACATATATTCAAAGCCTTTCGTGATAGCTCCAGTAATCACTTCACTAAGAGCGTTTTTGAATTTTCTATTGAAATACTTATTTAATTCTTTCTGCAGTTTAGTGTCATCTGAGTGAACTATGCCGTCTTTTCCACTCAAGATATACTGCACTTCCTGGTCCACCAATTCACCAAAGAAGCCATGACACTTCTTAACATTGGCTCTAGTTGTATCTTCAACTAAAACACCATCCTGATTATAGTAGAACATTCTATAATCTAAGATATCGTGTTCAGACTCATAATAGCGTTCTCCGACTCTTGCAAGTCGTTTCTTTTTTGATGTTTTATCATTGTTAATAAACTTCAAGATTTCTTCTTCTGTCAGCATTCAATCACCTCTTTTTTACAAAGTCCATTTGCTCTGAAGTATTTCGTGTTCCATAGCATATCTAGTGGCATCGATAGCGTGGTTATTCTTATCGGGGAAGTCGCCTCTAAGGTTGCCGTCCTTATCTTTTTCAATCTCATATTCATTAAATTCCCTGTAAGCATTAGGACATCTAACAGGATCTATGATGATTGATTCTAAGTCCTGTAAGAACTTAATACCGTTTTTTACACTGTCAGGGCCTTTCTTGGCGCCTGTTATTCTTAATCCTAACAGTTTGAATTCATTTATAGTTCTTGGTTCAGCTGAATCGGCAGTGACCTGATTGTTAAGTGGATTAATCTCTTTGATAAGTTTGACGGCATCAGCGTTCGACAGCCTAGTGCCATATACTTCATCAAAAATAAAAAGACGTCTGCGCGTCTTATCATAGTTAGCTTTGATAAAGGCCAAAGGGTCACCAGCATAACCAAAGTCTAGTCCGAATTTCAATCTATCAAATACATCAATTTCTTCTTTTGTGATTTCTCTGATATCAAGGTTTGTGAAAACCTCACTACCTGTACCAGTTACTTCACCTAAGTAGTCATGATTGTATTTTTCAATATTTGTTTTCTTAGTATGCTCTGCTTCAATCAAGAACTGTTCTCCAAGCCATTCAGGAGGTGCCTGTAAGTAAGTTGTGTGAGAGACATATGTATCATCCCTTTTTACTAGAACTTGCCTGTTGCACCAATTTCTTTGTGATTCAGGAGGGTTGAAAGAGTAAAATACACAATACTCATGCCCACCACGAAGCAAAGACTGATTGATATTGGTGATTTTATCGTATGTTTCGAACTCGTCGCATTCTTCATACCACACGTATTTAACATAGCCGATATGAACCTTTGTTGACTTCATTTTTTTAGGATCATCAGCGCCCTTAAACAAAATTGTCTGTCCTGTTGGAATGTAAGTCATTTTTAATTTTGACTCAGGTATTGACCAATCATCTTGAGCACCTAACTTATAGATGCCCCACTTAATCTGTTCATATACCGATTCTCTGAGCGTGTCTTTCACTCGTCTCATAATGACTGCATTACTCATAACACCTCGCTGTGCATCTCTCATAATGCCTAAAGGTATCTCAACACCGATAAAAGAAGATTTTAAAGAGCCACGCCCACCTTTTAGCCAATAATGCGTGTAGTCATTGTTTTTTACATGCTTATGAACTTCATAGAAAGCCGGACCGATAGTAGACTTTAAACTAACCCTAATCTTATTCATCTATATCATCCACAATCACTGTCTTGCCGTTTGATGTAACATCCACATTATCTGTAAACATGCCAAAACGCTTGCCTAATAGCTCTGCAGCTTTAAGCCTTTCTTTCTCGTCCGGAGGCTTCTGTATGACCTTCTGCATACCGTTACCGTTCATGATCATTACATAAGACTCTGATTTAGCACGCATGACAGATGTTAGATACTCAACTATTTCTTGAATATCTGCGGTGTTCTCATTATGGATTTCTTCCATCTTTTCAGAGATATACTTTTGTATCTCTTCTTTTTTTAAAAGCTTAGAGGCAAGAGGTGCTGCACTTATGGCACTTTTACAATTATCATATACTGCTAAATATGCTCTTGTAGCATTAGTATCTTTTAGATACTCATCACAAAATAGTTTCTGCTTTTCTGTCATAGTCGCACCCCTTTCTCAACAAGTAATAAAAAAAGAGGCTTTATTATGCCTCTCTGCTTAATTTGCCTCTTTTTACCATTATATAACATTTAAATGCGCAATGTTGCGCCGTTTAACGTTTATAACCGTGTATTCACGCTAATCTAGAATAACAATCATCTTTTCAATTGCATCATGTATATACTTCTCTGCTGTTCTCTGCGACACATGCAGCATGTCAGCAGTATCATAGATGCTCATTAGTTCGATGTATCGATAAAAGAGTACATCCCTATGATTGATATCATCTAGTTTGTCTATATTTTGACGTATGAGAGCCATTTCTTCTAAACACCTATCCTTCATCAAGATATAGTCATTCTGCGTCTTGGGCTCACTGTATGAACCTGTTGGACTGTCTCTATATGAGATTGCTTTAACGTTTATTAACTTATTCTGTAGATAGTCTGCTTTGTCCTTTAGATTTCTATATGATTTTAAATATGTTCTGACTTCTTCGGCTGTCATACGTTACCTCCTGATTACTCAAAAATAAAAAATAAATAAATCACTATCACCAGTACAAATAAAATAAAAAACAAATTAATTTCACTCCTCCTTATCTTTTAAAGTATATACATAATATTTTCTTGGGGCAGTGCTAGGATGCCTTGCATTGTATTTATCGCTGTGCTGATTGCTTGCCTTGCAGTAGAAACTAGCTAATCCAATGGATAGCCTATTAGCGCATTCTTCAGCAGTGCCTGCAACAATTACATTGTCATTCATATCATAGACAACATAGAACTGCCTATCTTCATAGCTTGCTCTTTTCTTTTCTTTCTTGTGTACTTTTCTATGAGCAAATACATTTGCCATATATTCCTCATTATCGTATGCACTCACTATTTTAATAGGTATTTCATTTGAAAATACACTTTCATGTTTATATATACGTTGCCATCTATGTTTTAGAGCTAATTGAGTAGCATCAACATACTGACTTATCTTTTCTATTGATCCAGTTATATCGGTTCTTTTTCCGTTACGATATAAAACAAAGTTTCCCATTTAACCTCCTTTCTGGAGAAGAAGAAAACAGTCCTTTACTCTTCCTATTGATTTTCAATTTGTGTCTTCTCTTCTCCCAGCAACATCATAACTTTATAGTTGGATAGCAAAATTAGCGCTTCATACTCTTATTCTTTGCAAAAGAAGGTGAATGAGATTGAAGCAAAGCCATGACACTGCTGTTGTTTGTTGGTTTAAGAATAGAAAAATATGTTAGGGCATCAAGTTCATGAGAGGATCTTGCTTTTAGAAAAGAATCTATTAAAAGTAATCCATATAGATTTTCTTATTTTAAATTTTCTTATGAGTTAAATATAGAGAACTCAATGCCTTGCTTGATTTGTTATTCGAAGCCAAAAGGCTTGGTTGACAAGGCTCTTCTAGTAATAGAAGTATCTTCTTCAACAAATACTTCTTTGTCCTCCGACTAATAAAGCACGATTAAGCATTAATAGTGTTCCTCCTTGTCATTTATTGTCATAAGTTATTATTCTCCTTATCTTCTTCTATGCCATTCACAATCATTGACACGATAACGAAAACTGCAATAGCAATCACTGATATTGCAATAAGAATACCAATAATCAGCATGAGAATAGCAAACACACAAAATACATTTCCTAATACCTGCAATAAAAACATCTATATCACTCCCCGTCTAAATCACAAAAATAATCAAGAAACTTATCATCAGTAAATGTTATCGTTGTAGGGTCAACACGATGGATATTGCCTTTTCCGTCTTCGATTAGAGCGAATACTTGACTAATCTGCCCTCCTGGATGTCCACCAATAGCAACGGATTCTCCTATAACGTTTGACCACTGCTCAAAACAGTGAAATATATAATTTTTATTTTCATATCTGCATGTTCTATAAAAACTTACCATAACATTCTCCTATCTGATAAATAAGTAAATCATCAACATCAGTGCAGCAGCATAAGCTGCTGCTAAGATAAAGAAATCTCTGTCAGCCTTTTTACAGCTTTCAACAAGTTCACTGTTTAACTCCTGAAGAGCCTTCGTCGTTTCTAAATTCTCATTGTAAATACTCAATAAAGTTTGGCTTGCTTTTTCATAACTTTTGCACTTATCTTCTAAATCTTCATATTCAGCCTTTAAATCTTCTAATTCTTCTTCTAAACAATGGTTTTTGCTTTCTGATTCTTCAATCTGACATAGTAACTCTGTAATCTGCTCCTGGTGCAGTTCCATTGAAATAGTGTTCATGTTATTTTACTGTTCTCCTTTCGCTTCTAAGTTTTCAATGTAATCATCATTTTTATGCGCAGTTAAATATCGCAATAATTCTGTATCGGAAGTATTAGGACTATAATATAAATCATCGGGATAAAAGAACTTAGTAAACTGCGTATACCATCCACTTTTTTTAAAATATTTTTGAATACCCACAAACCACAGGTTAGTGAAAATTAAAT
>ULSB01035912.1_pt1 | contig 22183 bp, 18 predicted proteins | sample 1955741 | NCBI WGS metagenome assembly ULSB01 (sample SAMEA4835691, study PRJEB28245) | human gut metagenome | biome: gut microbiome; material: fecal sample | place: Denmark | collected 2008
GGAGAGAGGCCAGCGTCATCGCAAAGAGCGAAATGTACCAGTGACGATTGTAGCGCTTCCTCCCCAAAGCGAGATACAGCCCTGCAATCGCGAGGTACGGCAGGAGATGCAGTCCGAAAAGATTTCCCGTCACAAGATCCGTAAGGAGCCCGCCCACGAGTGCCAGCGTCATCACTGTCTTGTTATCAAAGATCAGCGTCGCAAGGACGATGACAGCCAGCCACAGATCCGGCTGATGCAACCCTGAGAAAAAGAATGGCATCACCGAGGACTGCGCGAGGAAAATGAAGAAGCTCAAAAAAGCCAGTGCATAGCCGCTCATTCCTTCTCACCTGCCTGATGTTTATTAGGATTCATCGGCGGTTCCTTCTTCGGCGGCTTCACCAGAATACTCTCTGGCGTTGCCCGCTGAATATGGTCTGTGATGATGAAGACCTCTTCCAGATGAGAGAAATCAGCCGCCGGAACAATGCGTGCCACCTGCGTGCCGCCGATGGAGTCGACATCCACCTGCTCGACCGTACCGATGACCATCCCCTTCGGATACACCCCGCCATAGCCGGATGCCACGATGGTATCTCCCTTGATGACGTCTGCCTCTCGCGGCAGATTCACGAAAGAGAGCTTGCCAGGTTCACTGCTGTTCCCAGAAACCATCGCCACCACGCGCGAAGCCGGACGCGCAACGGTGCCCCCCACCGATGTACGCGGATCCAGAAGGAGCTGCACGCGCGCGGAATTCTGATACACTTCACTTACAAAACCCACCAGACCCGTCGGGACGATGACCGGCATATATTTCTGAATGCCGCTGTCACTGCCCCTGTCCACGACCAGCGTCTGTGTCCATCCGCCGTAGTCGCGCGTGATGACAGACGCCCCCGTCAGGTGGTACTGCTTATAGCCCTGCTTGAACGAAAGGAGACTCTTCAGCCGGATATTCTCCGCAAGGATCTCACTGTACTGTGCCTGCTCCGCGCGAAGACTTTCATTTTCCTTCCGGAGCGCATCCAGCTCACTCCAGTTCTCCCACACGCCCGAAAGTAAGTCAACCCCCTGTGTGAAAGAAAGCGCTGTCTTGCTCGCGGTATAGTTGAAAGGCGCCGCACCGATAGAAAGCGGCTGCGAAATGAAAGGGATATACTCCCTATGCCGCCAGAACCAGCCGCATGCGCCCATGAAAACAAAGAGTGCGACCGCGGCGGCCATCTTTTTTCTGCCCAAAAATATCACGATCAAGCGCCTCCATAATATTTTTCACCGTTCTCAATGAGAAGCGGCAGATCCTTATACATACCAAGAGCCTGATAGCAGCCCACGGCCAATACATCCCCCGGCAGAGCCGGTACATAGACCGGCATATGCAGCTCTCCGGCGAGCCAGTCCTTCAGCCCGTCCAGAAGCGCACTGCCGCCGGATAGAAGCAGACCATTCTTCAGAAGATCGCCCGCCATCTCCGGCTTCGCCTCGCGAAGGACACGACGGATGAGCTTCAGGACCGGCTGCAGAATACGCTGCATCACCGGCCTTAATTCCTCCGTGGAAAGCTCCACCACCACTTCCACGCCATCACGGATCCTGCGCCCGCGGATAGTGAATGTCGCCTGCCCATCCGCCGCTTTGAGAGAAATCACTTTACTCTTCAGCTTCTCCGCCTGATCCAGCCCGATCATGATCTGATACTTTTCCTGCAGATACTGGCAGATCCCCTTATCGATATGATGCCCGCCGAAAGGGATCCCCTCCTTCGCGACGATCCCCCCGCAGCTGTAAAGCCCCGCGTCAGAAACGTCACGCCCGATGACAAGAGAAAAGATCACCGACGGTGCCAGCATATCCTTCCCCATCCCGATGGCCGCAGCCGCCGGCGAAGGAAGGAGATACACATGCTGCGCGCCGGCATGGATCAAAGCATCCACCAGCGCATGGCGCGTGACCGAGCTCGTCTCGCCCGGAATGGAAATCATCACCGTCGGACGCGACACCGCATGGTGAAGCGATTTGCGGATGAAAAAACGAAGCATCGCCTTCGTCATGTCATAGTCAGCGATGACGCCATTCTGTACCGGCCACTCCAGAGAAATATTCTCCGGCGCCTTATGGTAGTGAATGAGCGCCTCCGTGCCAAAACCCAGTACATGACCGTCGATATTATCCACCGCGACCGTACTCGCTTCGGCAAGGATCACTTTATTCTCCTGGTAGATACGGACTTGGGACGACCCCATGTCGATACCGATCCAGTTCGATAGTCCTCGAAACATTTTCATGGTAAACCCTCACGATATATAAAGGCCGGTACAGAGCTCCCCCAGTGTCAAAGACCCATGGGATACAGCGAAAGTCTGCGTCGCCTCCGGAAGCGCGGTGATTCTGATAAGCACTTTGCCTCATGAAGCGCAGGCTCCGTCTCTGTCCGATGTATTCAAACGAAACGTCTTATTATTATAGCATGTTTACCATGGAGAATACAGTAGAAAGAGACGGTTTGGAAGCGCCATAGCCAAGGAAATATACGATGCCGAACCAACGAACTGTGATCAGGGAGTTGCTGTTAAAACAAAGGAAAAGGCATAATAAAAAGCCGAGGCAAGCCGCCTCGGCTTTTCGACCTCCTCAAAGGTCAATTTTCCCCCCATGTATTTCCCCACTTTCATGGAGGAACTGGGTGAATTTTATTTTATCCGATATTATCGGGTATATTCTGGTGCGTCTAGAGGGATTCGAACTCTCGACACCTGGTTCCGGAGACCAGTGCTCTATCCACTGAGCTATAGACGCTTAACAAGCGTTATTATAGCATATGGAGCGAAAATAAGAAAGGGGGGAAGATGTCCCGCTTTTGCCCGACATGACGATACGAACAGATCTCGCTCTCCTCCAGTGCCGGATCCTTCAAAACTATTTTTCTACAAATACTCTCGGGATGCGCTTCAGGTCGCACATGATTTCATGCGGGATGGTCTCAGCCGTAGCAGACACTTCATCGACAGTGATTTCTTCCTCTCCCTGCTTGCCCATGAGGATGACTTCATCACCGGGACGGACTTCGTCATCGCAAGCGACCATGAACTGATCCATGCAGATGCGGCCGACGATCGGGCAACGCTTGCCATTGATGAGGACGACGCCCTTATTGGAAAGGCTTCTGTGCCAGCCGTCCGCATAACCGATCGGGACGGTCGCAGTCTTCATATCCTCTTTGGCGACATAGGTACCGCCGTAGCCGATAGCTTCGCCCTTATGCAGGGTCTGGACATGGGTGACATGGCTCACGACGCTCATCGCATACTTGAGGTCGAGCTTGTTCGTCATGACGTCCGATGGCTGCGGCCCATAGATGATAATGCCCGGACGGGCAAGGTTGTGCCAGCTTCTCGGGATATCTATGACACCGGCACTGTTAGCGGAGGAGATCACGAAGTTTTCATCGACCGGCATGTAGGAGATCGCTTCATCGAAGCGGTCGAGCTGCTTCAGTGCGGCATCCTTTTCTTTGTGGTCCGCCGTCGCCATATGGGTGAAGGTGCCATGTGCGTGGATGTGCGGATAGGCTTCGAGCTTTTTAAGGAGCGCAGGTACGTCCTCCGGATGAGTTCCGATGCGGTTCATGCCCGTATCGATCGGCAGCATGACTTCGATCGTTTTCTTCGAAACAGCCGCGATAGCTTCTAGGGCATCAAGATCGACGGTATCATCGATCGGCATGATGAGGTCTTTATTCACACCGATAGGCATATCCTCCGGCAGCGGCAGTCCCAGTACATAGATCGGGCAAGTGAATCCAGCGTCGCGCAGCTCCGCTCCTTCTTCCACACGGGCGACCGCAGCAGCGACGTAGCCTTCCTCGAGGGCGATGCGCAGCGTTTCCTTCGCGCCATGTCCATAGGCATTCGCCTTCACGACAGCGAGCACATTCACTTCCTTCGGCAGATGCGCGCGGATGACCTTGAGATTGTGACGAAGCGCATTCAGATTGATTTCCATGTAAGAAACCGGCATTTGTATTCCTCCCATTCTTTTCTGCCATCGGCAGAAATGAAAAGCACCGCGCCAAAAGCATCAGGGCAATGCCTGATACTTTGAAGCCTCGGTGCTTCCTTTTATTTTTATGCATCTATCATACCGCGATTGGGAGGAAATGGCAATGGGACCCTTAAGAAAACAAGCTTCCCACAAGCGGGACCCATGCCAGTGTCAGGAAGCCATAGAAAAGCAGTCCGGCCGCCAATCCCACGATAGCCCCATTGATACGAATACCTTCCAACTCATGATGCACTTTCGACTCGATGAATTCATTCAGTTCCTCTTCCCGAAAACTTTCCAGGACTTCTATCATAGACCATGATAAGAAACCATGCTCATAGGTGATGATCTCTGCGATCAAATCTCTTCCGATAGTGTCCAGCTTCTGTCTAAATTCTGAGTCTTCTGTAAAAGAAATACTTTGCTCTATAGCTGGTTTCAATTTTTCTGCCAAAGCTGGCACACCCCAATGGTGCTGAAAATCAGAAATCCCCTCGTCGATCCGTTTTTCCAAAGGGAAGGAAGCGAAGAGACCCCGCCCAAATTCCTGCAGCGCCTCCAACGTAGCCGGTTCTTGCAGAAAACGAGCGATCAGAAGATCCCACTGTGACAAAAGCTCCTGATGAAACGGATTATCCTCCCTTTTCCATGCTTCCATTTCTTCGGCTAAAGCATCCAATGCCGCCTCAGCCAACTGGTCATAATCGATCACGCCAAACCATTTCCCGAGCGTATAGCCGATAGATCCCAAGAAGCCTTTCTCTTCCCGGTCGCCTGCCTTTCTCAGCTGCTCTGCCAGTTTGTGTCGAAGAGATGGTTCCTCTATTTTCCGTTTTCCCTCCTCCAAAAGACGAAGAAGCCATTTTTCCCGATTCATCTCCTGCTGTAACCGCCCTTGCGCGAAAGAAATAAAAACAGGCAGCCATTTCTGCGATTCACTCCGTCCCCAAGTGGCTATGTCTTCTCTATGGCTAGACAGAAATTCTACTGCATAGGTAGCTCCCTTCGATGCCAATGTCTGAGAAATAGATTCTCTGTGACTGGTAAGCCATGGAAGACATAGATCCATCAAGGAAAGACAGGATATCTTTGCCAGCAAATTCTTCGGGCTCAAAAGGCTCTGATTCATTTCTACCACCTTTTGAATAATCCGATCCCGGTTGGCAGGAACGAGCGGCCTGATAGGGAGAAAATTTTTCCGAAAGAGTGCCTCTACGGCAATGAAATCTGCTGCGCATCCGATACAGCAGGACTGGGCCATGAAATAAACCAGGTCTGCCCAATACGTGCCCTGCCAGGGACTTCCCTCTTTGAGCCAAAGAGAAAGCAGCAAAAAAAGCAGTGAAAAGAAACAAATCCCATTGGCCGTTTTATATCGTTTCATTTCTACGCCTCCTTATATTACGGTTGATGATTGATGGTTGTCAGTATGCATAAGCGGAAACGCTGATTAAATCGCAGAGCCGGATTTCATATGGATTTTTATACATAGCTTCGTCATCATCTTCCTTAAATAGCTCGCTATTCGCGTCAGATGATTCCTTGCTCTGTATAAAAATCCAAGAATGAAATCAGACAACGATTTAATCAGTGTTTCCAAAAATCCAAGAGTAAGATCTGACAACTATTGCATCAGTGTTTCCCATAGGAGTGATACAGCAAAAAAGGCCGCTCCCAAGAAAGCTCCCCACAGAGAACCATTGATACGAATGGGCGCCACATCTTCAGATACAGATTTTTCTGCCAAGGACGCCATCGTCCGGCCATCATAACCAGCCAAAGCCTTCTCCACCACCGACGCCGCCATGCGATGCATCCACCCCACATGCGGCCGCACCAGACGTAAGAAGAAGGCATCGAAATCCCGCCGCTTCTCCTGAGCAGAAAGCTGCGCGTCCACCAAAGAAAGTAAAGCCTCTGCCAACCGATGCGCCAGTGGCTCTTTCTTTTCCTGCCACAAGGAAATGAACCAATTCCGCCCTTTACCAGACAATAAGCGACGAATCAACTTCTGCGCAGCACCATTGACCTGCCGCTTCCAAACCTCATTGGTTTCTAGCTGCACAATCATTGCATCATAGGCTTCTCCCATCTTTTGGCGAAGCTCACTTTCCGGATCCGTCAAAGCCTCTGACAAGGACAACATCTTTTCCTGCACCTTTTTTACCATCTCTGCATCCCGATCCTCTACCGCATCCCGGAAGAGGGAATGAAGCCAGCCCTTATCATTATATTTCCGCCAAGCCAAAAGATAGACTCGCTGGATTTCTTCCTGCGTCACCTCAGCCTGCAGAAAGCCCTTCACCTCGGCCGCCAAAGCCTCCGTCAAAAGCTCCTTCTTCGGATAATCACGGAATGCCGCCATCACCTTGGCCATATGCCCCGCCCAGTCTATATCTGCCGCTTTTCTCTCGATCGCCTCACTGGACATCGTCCATATCGATTCCACAGAAAATACAGTCAGCACCATGTGAATCACATCCGCTGCCAGCTTCTCCGTCAGATCCCGATGGTTCGTCAACCAACGAGCCACCACATCAGAAGGCACATGCTGGCGCAGGATCTCCGACAGCCGTCCCCTGGTCAGAAGCTCATTCACCACCATATCCTTCGCGATGGATACGATCATTTCCCGATTCTTCGCGATCAAATCCGTTCGCCAGGAAATGCCAAGGGGTCTGCGAAATAAAGAAGTCACGCCGAACCAATCGGCAAAACCTCCTACCGCCGCCGCAAAAGACATATGAAACACCCCTGCGAGCCACGGGCTCTCCCCCTGAAACGGAGCTGCCCCTAAGGTAAGAACCACAGAGCTCGCCAGTATACCGTCAGCAAGCCATCGTTTTTTCAAAGAAATCACCACCTCCGATTAGGGAAACACTGATTAAATCGTTGTCAGATTTCATCAGTGTTTCCCTAGTATGCAGTATACACCGATGCATATATTATTGTTCATTGTTTGCACCTAATAACCAATTACCACTTATCGATCCATTTTTCCAGTTCATCCAAGGAATCAATGATAGAATCACAAGCCTTTTCCGTCACCGTATAGGCTTTATCCAGCGTATCCACCAGTGCGTCCGCCGTTGCCATCAATTTCATCTCGGCTGCTTCCTGCTCCTCTGCTGGCAGCTGCTCTATTTCCTGATCCACCCAATTTCCCGCTTTCTCCAATAATTGATCCATCATCGATGGTGCTTCCTCTACCTGTTTTTCCTCCACCAGCTTGGCATAATACCGTTCTGCCCACTGTTGTAATGCTTGACTCGCCATACCATTCGCGTCATCCCTGTTTCCAAATGGAATCTCAGGAAGATTGTTTCCATTGTCACTCATCTTATCTCCTCCTTATGAAATACTTTTCAGCTGCCTTGTCATCAGCTTTTCTTCTAGTATACCAATGAGAATGGACAAAGAATGGGTATGGAAAATATTCTCTAAAAAAGTTTGACGAAATAAAAAATGTTGCTAAGCATCCAGCACACGCCAAACATTCAACAACATTTTTACTGTATTACATTTTTTCAACCACACAAATTGGCATTTTCCCTATGGTTGACGGTGTCATGGACTCAGAAGAAATAAATGTATCATCTGGTTGTAGATCTATAGGTGGTTCCTTCTTTGAAACATAGTAACTAATCGATTTCATGCATACGAATGGCTCCATATTTACACAAGATTGCCAGTGCACGATACCATCCCTATCTGCTTTCACAGAAAGTATTTCATAGCTATTTAGTAAACAGTTTTCTAATCTTTTTTGCTCATCTTCCTTGGAGAGATAACCCCATCTCCCCCCTTCTACATCTTTCACATGCCAATAACATTTCCACACAAAATATCCCCAAGCAGACGTCCCATTATATGTAATGCTATGGTCAGGATCAAAAAAGAAACCTCGCTTTAAACTTTCCTTTGCTCCATATACCGTGAATAGGGTCTGTCCTTTCTCCACCATGGCACCTTCTGCCACTTCGATTTTCAGCATCACCTTCGGGGCATACTTGGAAACATCAGTTGCACCTTCAGGTCTCTCCGGCCATAGGGCATAATAGCTAGCAGGTGCTACCTGTCCTGATGTATTCAAATCGCCTACCAAGTTCAAGTAACATTCCCCGGTTCTCCCCTCAAAGGATTTCCATTTGTGATTCTCGCATAATAGATATTTATACCGATTTCTATCCTGAATCAATTGGGCCGCTTCGGCTGCTTCTTTCAACATAGATTCTTTGCAGCCCATAAACAAGTATAGCTGACTTAGTTTCCCATAGGCACTGTCATTTTCAGCTTTCATTTCCTGACATAGGACGAGAGTATCCAGCAGATACGCACTCTTTCCGCCGGACTGGTGCACCTTTTGAAACCACATTTCCAATTCGGTGCCAGCTGTTTCTTTCATATGACAGAAGAGATGGTACAGCGGTGTATCCACATGGAGCGACTCCCGAATCCGTGCCACCGTTACCAAGCCATCATCCGCTGCTTTCGCCTCTGGCTGCAACAAAGACCAAGTGAAAAGCAAGAGGGATACATAGGCTTCTTTGCCCTTCAGCTCGACTTGTCCCATCACATGTCCTTCCAAAAGATAGGCCGATCCCGTTCTCTCCGCACCGGCAAATTGAGTTGCCTGATTTTTCCCTTGATTGGACTGAGCTGACTGGAATTGCCTTTCTTGCCATTGGGAAAGGTTATCTTTTATTTGTTGCACCTCGACACCAATATTATCTAGTCTCTTTTGTAACATATTTATAGTTTCCATCAGTGTTTTTCCTTTTTAATTCCTGAATCCATCATCTCTCTACAATTTTCCAAAACCTCTATTCTTTTTTTCAACGCTTTCTGTGTTGCAATTAAATTCCTATAACGTCCTTCCCAAGTCTCTCTCGTATCCGTTAATTCATTAAAATCTTTAGGATACTTAGATACCAATTTATCTACTTCAAATTTTAGTTGTATACATCTCCCAAGTACATTATTATTTTGGTCACGTCGTTCTTTAATGTGTCGATTCTTATTTACTAAGGCATCATCACTTTTTATAGGACATATAACTATTCTCAATTCTAGAATATCATCACATTCTTTTAAAATTCTTTCTACGTCTGCTTTTAGTCCCTTATAATTTCCACCAACCATTTTTATTATTCCTTTCTTTACAATAAAATTATAAAAACAGATATTACCATTATCTTTTAAAATGCATCTTTATATTCCCGATAAACATTCTCTTGTAATTTTCTCTTTTACATGGTTATCAACAGGTTTTGATACTACTCTCTTAATTCTTACATTTCCTCCACCACACAAATTGGCATATTCTTTATCGTAGTGGGTGTCAAAGAATCAGAAGAAACAAATATATCCCCTGATCGTAATTGCAAAGGATCTCTTCCTTTTTTTCTTACAAATTCTTGCCAACCATCTATATATCCAGATCCAATAGTTAAAATTTCATTTAATTCTTCACCCGCGATTTTCCCCCAGTATAAACCAATGTCATCATAATTATAATCTATCTCTTTAATACACCAAAATGGGCTTCTTCGTACGCAAGAACTCCAATGCAAAAAACCATCTACCTCCGCTTTAACAGAAATGACTTCATATCCTTTCAATAATCTTTCTTCTAATCGTTCCTGTTCGGCTTTAATTTGTGCAGCGTCCTCGTCCTTATCATTATACCAACCACTAAATTTCAGATTCCTTTTTACAAAAACATATCCCCAATCAGAAGAACTACTATATTCAATCTTATTCAATTCATTCAAAAAGCCACGTTTCAAATTATCACTTACACCATATAAAGAAAAAAGAGTCTGTCCTTTTTTCACTTTAGCTCCTTCGGGTGCTTCGATTTTCAGCATCACTTTTGGCGGATACTTTGGAATATTTTTTACTTCTAATAATCGCACTGGCCACAAAGCATAATATCTTGTAAGATCTGCCTTTCCCTGCGTATTCAAATCTCCCACCAAATCTAAGTAACATTCTCCGGCGTTTCCCTTAAAGGATTTCCATTCTTGTTTTTCGCACAGTACATATTTGTACCGATTTCTTTCATAAATCATGGAAACTGCTTCGATAGCTTCTTCCAGCATTGATTCTTTACATCCCATAAGCAGGTACAACTGGCTCAACTTTCCGTAGAAGCTATCATTTTCGACTTTCATTTCCTGGCACAAGATGAGTGTATCCAACAAATATGCACTCTTCCCATCCGCCTGGTCTATCTTTTGGAACCAAGTTTCTAAATCGGTGCTGAATTTTTCTTTCATATGGCAGAAGAGATGGTACAGGGACGTATCCACATGGAGCGATTCTCGAATCCTTGCCACCGTTACTAGGCCCGCATCTGCTTCTTTCGCCTCTGGTTGCAACAAAGACCAAGTGAAAAGTAAGAGGGACAAATAGGCGTCTTTAGCTTTCAACTCGATCTGTCCCATCACATGTCCTTCCAAAGGATAGGCCGCCCCCCTTCTCTCTGCACTGGTAAAAATGGCTCCCGTATTTTCTCCAGCCTGAGCTTCTTTCATCTGTGCCTGCTCCTGGGCAAGCTGCGCCACGCTATCCTGCAACCGTCGGAAATGATCTCCCATCTGTTGCAGTTCTTTTTGCAAACTTTCTATAGTTTCCATCATAACTCTTTCCTTGTAATTCTAAATAAAAACTTTACACCAGTAAAATAATGGTTTCCCCAAGTATCAACTTAGCTACGTTCGACGCCAAACAACAATGATAGATCCATAGAACATCTCCCCTCACAAGAAATATTAAAGGTCTACCATTATTATCCAAGCGTCGTCAAGAATTAAATTTAGTCAAAAGATATTCATATTTTAGCAGCAGGAAGTTGCAGTTATGAATCTAATACATCTCTATACTTGTAATTACTGTCAATTCTATTCTGTAAATTTATGCTAGCCCCGTTTAATTCATTTGCATAATTTCCCACTTTTTCTCTTATCGGTCAGTTACTTAAGATTTTGCAGTTGCAAATAACCAGATATTACATCATTTTTGTCATTGCATGCCACAAGCCATGTGTATTTGCATTATTCTTTTCTATTTGTGATTGACATTCTTGAGCATCCTTTTCTGCATTTCCATGACAATCAATAGCTTTTTGATACCATTCTCTTGCTTTTTCATAATCTTGTCTTGTTCCTCTTCCGCATTGATAGCACATTCCTAAGTTACGCATGCACCAATCAAAACCCTCTTCAGCACCATTACGCATCCACTCAAACTCCTTTGCATCATTTCCCTGTTTATTGTAAATCAATCCAATTTGATTAGCGGCATCTCCAGCGGCATCTCCATGAAGCTCATAGGCTTTTTTGAACCAAGCTATCGCCTGTTCCCGATCTTCTTGCACACCCTCTCCATCGCGATAACAGCAAGCCACATTATACATGCCCCAATCGTATCCTTCTTCGGCACTTTTCTTATACCATTCCAATTTCTTTACATGGTTTCCTTGCTTATTGTAAATCAGTCCAATCCCATTGGCAGCATCTCCCGCAGCTTCTCCATGAAGCTCATAGGCTTTCTTGAACCAAGCTATCGCTTGTTCCTGATCTTCCTGTACTCCCGCTCCATCACGATAGCACATTCCTAAATTAGACATGCCCCAATCGTATCCTTCTTCGGCACTTTTCTTATACCACTCAACTTGCTTTACATAGTTTTTCTGTCCATGATAAATCAGTCCAATTCGATTGGCCGCCTCTCCTGCATGATCTCCATGCATTCGATAAACGGTTTCTAAATAATCTATGATTTGTGATTGCTTTTGAGCATCATCTTCATATTGATCTTCATATTGATAAGCAGCCCGCCAATATCCATCTTTGATAGCCTTTTTCAACCAAAATTCAGCTTTTAACGCACCCCCCAATTCATCTTCCGCTGCTATATCTCCCGCTTGAGCCAATGGTACTATCTTGGGAACAATCTCTTTCACCATTTTTTCTCGATTGGCTCCATCTTCATAAGCCAAGTTTAATTGACAGAGCAGATCTCCTTTTTCTGACCCTAGATGATGATAATGGAAGCCCAATTTTTCATTGACTGGAAGTCCCGCCCAACCATTGCGATAATATTCTCCCATGAAATACATGGCCCGACGATTTCCTCGTGTCGCTAATTTCTTAAACAGGGGATAGGCATCCGTCACTTGGTCATGAATGAAAAGCGACACTGCTGCATCCAGCTGCATCTGTTCATCTGGATTCCAGTCAGAAAAATACCCTTTGATGACATTTGGTGTCAAGATTTGCCAATCCCTCTGCAAAACACCGCCTTCATCTTTTTCAGTAATGAGTTTTACCGCTTCTGCCGCTTCTTTGATGATTTCCTGTTTCATATCCAGGAATGAAAAGAAATTGATGACTGCTTTAAGTCCTTCATCTCCTGCTTCCATTCTCTGGCATAGCATGAGTACATCCAAAGCTAAAATACCATTCCCCCCATAGGCCTGTACTTCCTTTGCCCAATGTGTCATATCTGCTTCTTCACATTGTAAAACTTTGGTCATCAGTACATCCAAGTCATTTCCTTCTTCTACACTTCGATGAATACACTCAATAAATTGATTCCCTGCTTCATAATTCTTGGCATAAGGTTTTAGTAAAAGAAGAACAAACTGTAACAATTGGATATAAGAAGTATGTGCCCCCTTCCCTTTCATGAAATGATTTTCTATTTTTTCTTCTTTTGTCAATGGTGTTATAGCAGATGGCCCATTTCTAAGCTGATTACATAATCCATACAAAAATCCCATATTTACTCTCCTATTCTTTGGCATAGTTTGTGAGCAGATCCTCATACTCTTTCAGCTGCTGGATACTCTTTTCTTTTTCAGCAGCTTGTTTTTCCAAGTTTTCAAATTCGGCATTCACGTCTTTCAAAAGTATATCCACAAACTGTTCCTGCAGCTGTCCCAATTTTTCTTTGAAAGATTTCACTTCAGCTGCAATCTGCTGGATCAGGGCACCAATCAAGTCACTAGCTACCTGGGATACGACTTGTTTCAGTTGTTCTCTATCATTAGTGTCCCGCACTTCACCAGAAAAACGGTCTGTAATATCATTGATGTATTTGTCCAGAGACACTTGGAATACCGGCAGCTCAATCTGATTCAGCGTATCCTGCACAATGAGTCGGAGCTGGTCGGGATTGAAATCGGTGGAACTCGTATCCATGTTGTTCACAATTGCCTGAAGCAAATGCCCCTTAAGGCCCTTCAAGTCAATACTATCTGCCATACGGTTGTCTGTGGTCTGCTGGATCTGATGAGCATAGCGTCGCAAACTTTCCAATGCATCGCTAGTATCGATGTATTTGTAATGGGTATCGTAGGTGTAGCTTTCTTCATGACTGCTAAACCAGCTGAATGGATTGTACCAGTGACTATCACTGATGGTGCGAGTTCCTTGATGAGTTTCCGTACCAGTCCGCTCTACTACCATATCCCTGTTAGCAGCCAGATTATGCAGTGCTCCCACCAGAGCCACCTTGGCGCTTTCCATATCGCACATGACTTGGCTGAACTGGTCGCCCACATGGCCCTTCAGTTTCAAAATCTGATCCGCTATGGCTTGTTTCTGTACTAGAATTTCTTTCTGGTCGTGACTTTCCAAGGTTAAGCGATGTTGTCTGGCCTTTTTCAATAAGTTTTCCAAAACGGTTTGGAGATTTCTTTGGAAAGTAGGAAATGTTTGCTGGAGACTGGCTGCCAATTTTTCATCTTTATGGGCTAGGATATTTTTAAATTCATTTTCAATCGCAGACATATCCCCCAGCTGGGCAACTAGTTCAGTCGTCATGTCTCCATTCGCGTCATCCAAATTCATAAAACTATTTTCTTCTTGCGAGGTGTACTGGCTCTTTGTTTTTTGGGACATGCGATGCATGAGGGAAGACAGGAAATAAGGATTCATACAAGAGCGCATGAGTTTCCCTAAATTGGGACGCCCACTTTGGGTATACTCATCGGCATATCGAGTAAATTTTGCTTTCGTATCCTTGCTAAACTTATCTTTTTCTTTTTTGATTGTTTCTTTCAGACTGCCGTAGTCATAAGAAGCATCTAGTACGGCCTCATCAAAGCGGCTAGCAATCAACCGAATATCTGCTACGCCCTGTCCAGGCAACTGGGTTTGTAATAAATCGATATCTTGCCGATCCAAAGCCTGAGAGGCCGGGGTCAAGAAAAATATGATGTCACATTCTGCTAAAAAATCTTTTGTCGCCTGGGTACGAGATACGATAGGGTCATTGGTCCCTGGAGTATCTACGATGGATAAGCCTTCCAGTTCTGGACGATTGATACATAAAGTGACGCTTTTAACAATCGGTGTCAGCTGTCCATTGGCACCCACATAGGTATCCAGTACCGATTCCATTTGTGCTTCATCTGGCATATCGATGATTTCTTGTCCCTTTGCCAAATACGGCTTTACATCTAGTCCACTATTTTTTACATCATTCACCAATTCTTTGGCCGTTTTCACATCTTCTCTAGTGCTACTTTCCTGTTTCGCCAGTTTTTCCAATTGTTCCCATTCAACGGGACGATAATAAGTAATCGTCATATGAGGATGTGCATCATATTCAATTTTTGTCAAAGTGGCAGTCTTGGGGCGAAAGGCATGGGGTAAGATATCTTTCCCTTGGAAGATGAGTTCATTCAGGAAAGAAGATTTCCCTGCTTTGACACGACCTACTACAGCCAGTGTCAACTTACGGTCTTCTCTTCTAAATTTATCTAGTTTTGTCTGGATATCTCTAGACAAACGATCTATGTTTTCCGCATCTCTATCATCCATATAGGGAGAAAGGGCCCGCTTAACAGTGGCCACTTTTTGTGTCAATTGCTGAAATTCCTTTTCTTGCTGATCTGTTGCATGAAACTGTACATTCATATGTATGCCTCCTTGGATATTTTGTTTTTAGTTGTTGGTTGTCTGATATCAACAACTAAAAACGAGTTTCAATACTCTTTTCTTTCCTATTACATTTCATCCCTATGCTTCTTGAGTACCTGGAATAACTGGTTCTTATATTCACTAGAACCAGGCAAGGCTGTCTTCTGCTCTTGCATACCAGTCATGACTTCTTTCAGTTTCATCACCATGACCGGGTCTTCTTTTTTTCCACTCTTTTGCAACATATGGGCTAAAAGCGCAACGGGATCGCCGGCACTTTCTTCTGCCAGTTCTAACTCACTAGGCGTGGGAATATCGATATGAACCTGCTCTGCTACTTTTCGTACCATATCAAAGAAAAGGGCTTTCTGGTTTTCCAAATTGTCTTGGGCTTGTTTCAGCTTGCTGATACGATTGTTTAAGATGAGCTATGAATCATGCAAGCTGCTCCGTATTTGTTCATTATCTGAAAGTGTCAAAACTTTATTGACACGCTCTAAACGAGCTGTTTCTTCCCCAAGTTCTTTGCGGTAGTATTTTTCACATTCCACAAAGAGTTTCATAAAATCATGTCCAAAATGAGTTTTCTGTTGCTGGACATCCAATGCTTGTAATAAATCATGAACGGCCTGGATATCTGATGCGATTTCTTTCTGCCACCGAGGGGAACGGGTATATCCCCATACGCCTTTAACTGTGATACCATTTCGAGCAGCATCTTTTTTGATACTTTCGATAACTTCCTGGTAAGTATCCATCCCATTGACCAATACTTTATCTGCCTTATTTAAAATGATGGCCTTAGGGATACTCCCATCAAGTTGTTTTAAAAATTCAATATCTGACTGAGGGAGCACAGAGCCATTAACAAACCATAAAATAAAATGACTATGGTTCAGTTGCTCTCTAGCAATCTGTTCATCGGTACGAGCAGAATAATCTTTAGTATCTGGTTTGGAATAACCCGGCGTATCAAGAAACGCAATATGTGCATAGGGTTGCAACGTCGTGGAAATAAACATTCGCTGGATCAGCTGCCCCAATGAGACCCCCAATTGGCTTTTTTCTTCAAATCCATGAGCCAGAATACCTACATCACCAACGGTTAAATCGGTGATGCGACTATCAAATAGGTTGATAGCACGGATAGTTTCTTCGCTGTCTGCATGCATTAGATACGTCGGCACAGAGGTAGATGCCGCTGTATCCGTAGGAAGCAGTCTTACTCGATCTGCAGAATTTTCACTGAGAATACCATTTAAGAAGGAAGATTTCCCCGTACTGAATCCACCACCAAGAGCGACAATGTTCTTTCCAATCATGTCTTTGAATACTAAGAAATCCTCAAATTGCTCATATACTTCTTGTAAATCGAAGCACAGAGCCGGTAAATCGGGCGGTGCTTCCATTTCCAACGCTTTCGGTAAATCTGTTTTGATGATTTTTTCGATTTTATGGGCTTCTTCTAACAGTTCATCCTTGTCTGTTTTCAAAGCGATTAATTTCTTTACTAAGGAAAATTGCTTTTCCATATCCTCTAGGAGCTGTGTTTCCATATATTCCTCCTTGTGTAAAAACAGGATTCCGCGATTAGAGAGTTTCATATCCGGTTCATTTCCCCGAAAGGCAACGTTGCTAAAGTCGATAGTAGTGTTGTTTTTTATACATTTTCTCCCTTAGAAAAGTGCAAGGTAGGGGATGTCTCTTCACTTGAGATATCCCCTCTGCTATGACACTCTACATTTACGACTTGTTTCTCCTCTTCGACTATCACTGGCTCGCTGACTTTTTACAGCTCTTGTCAGTCCGCAGTACTCAACCAAGTTTCTACTTGTTTCCAATCTTGCTGGAGTTGCTGTTCTTTCTTTTCTTTTTCTTCCTGTTCGTTGTTCGCCTGTACAATCAGGTCATTCAATGCTTTTTCTTCAGCCTGAATCTGGGCATCCACTTCAGCAGCCAGTGTCTGACTGATTTGGTCAACCTGACTTGTAATCATCTCTTCTACAATGCTCTTCACGCTAGTAGATAGCTGTGGCACAACCTCGGTCCGAAACTGTTGGATCACTTTCTGACGTAGTTCTTCTGTTTTACTGGATTTTCCAAAAAGAGTAACCGCTATGGTGATAGCTACCGATATAATCTGGATAATCGGCATTGGTATTTTAGTGCCGATCATGGCCAGCAATTTCAACAAGCCTTTTCTTACTAATTCTTCGGTAATCAGTCCCGTCAAGCCTGTTATTCCAGCCGAATCTGAATTAGTCATTTTTGGATTTATTTCCGGTATATCCACTTTTACGGCATTAGATACACTTTGCAAATATTTCTCTACCTTGGGTGCAAAAGTGCGTTTCATTCCTTCTTCTACCTTAGTACGAACAATGGTATTTACCCGTGATTTAATAGTTTCTCTACGACCGGATATAGTCAAATCAGCAAATTCTTCTGCAAAATCTTCTAAGGCAATTCCTACATCGCTGGCAATGCTGTCCATACAAGCAGGTATCTGTCCTTGAAATTCGTCCTTTTCACTAGCTAGCTTTGCTCTAAGCTGCTCAATATGTTTTTCTCGTTTTTCTTTCTTTGCTTCTAGTTCAGATACAGAGCAGTGCACTTGATTCAAAGTAGTGCGGAGATATTGTTGCAAAACGCTACCAAACTGCATGACTTTTTGATTTGTTTCTCTATCAAAAAGAGAGGCACTCTGTTTTTCCAATTCTTTCAAAATAATTTTGAATCCTTCTACATCAACATTTCTTCCTTTGGCATTGGTGCAGTAAATGGGAACATTGTCCAATCCCACGTCCTGGTGAAGCTGTTGCTTTAAATTTTCTACGCACTGTTCTCGCTGCTCTTCCAGCACACTACTGGATTTTGTAACTACCACATATACCGGCATATCATGGAATTTTAATTCTTTTAAAAACTCCAGCGTATCTTCTTCAATGGTAGAATTTCTTGCCTGAAAGGTCAGAATATAGGCTTTACTTTCTGGCAGATATTCATTGATGGCTTTATTATGCAATTCGATGTTTGTCCCAAAGCCAGGCATATCTACCACTCGCACATCAGGTACGGTCTTTAAGAAATCATTGGAAATCCGCAGTTTGACAGTAGACCAATCACGAATGTTGAAATCATGGTTTATAAAATCTTCCATGGAAATATGTTTTTCCAGTACCACGTTTTGGGTATCAGGATCTTTCTTGACTAAAGTCACCTTTTCAATATCTCCATACATGATTTCTGTAGGGATTGCTGTTTCTGGCAGTGTATTTTCTGATAAATATTTCTTTCCTAATAATCCATTCAATAAACTACTTTTCCCTGTACTGAAGCGCCCCACCAATGGACTGGTTACTTTAAAATCATCGATACTTTCTATATAGGAAGTAATGGCGGTGGTCTGCAGGTCGTATTTCTCCATCATCTGCTTCATAGCAAGAAATTTGTCTTTTGCAATTTGTTTATTCATAGGTATCCTCTTTTTTCTGTACATATTGCCCTTGAATCATCATTTGGGCGAAAGCTCCACAGCTTATATCTAATATTTCTATGGAATTTTATCATCCTGCTTATAAAAACAATCAACGTTCCATAACTGCAATGATTCTAATTTTATGGAACGAATGACGACTTAATACTTTGGCTCTAGCATCCATACGATTAGCTGCTTGTACCGTAGTCCGCTGTTTAGTAGAACCCTGCTTCTCCACCTGAAATTCCACAATATACGATTTCATTGTAATGACTCCTCTCTTTCAATAATTTGCAATCACAGTGGCTCAAAAATTCACGGCCATATGGTTCATACTTTCATTACCATTCACAAAAGCAGAACTTCAACATTAGTAAGTATCTCTATATCTTCAGTTCAAACTTATTACAAGTATGACGCCCCTTAGTTTTCAACCCCACAGACTTCATACAGCGAGCCTCTTTTTCTCTATCGAACTCCCACCAATTTCCGGGCAGTGGCTTGATGACCGAATTGGTCGGATCATACCAATGTTTACAAAAAGCACAATATCCCAGACGAAAATCGCCGGCATAAAATTTTCCTTTGCTCATTTTAAGCACTCTCCTTTGATTTGGTTAACCGTTAGCAGTTAGCAGTAGGCAGCCCAGTAATCGTAATGACATGCGTCACTTCGCCCTTATCACTTGTCGAAGTATCGCATTTCATACCTTCTTCATCACTATGCACAAATACCACCAGCCCCCATGACGCTAGACATGAACCCAAATTAATGAGCATCTATACTAATTCGACAACACTTTTCCGTTTTACCTCCACCTTTCCTGCATGTATCAAATCAATACCAGGCAGGATCACTTCTTTTATAGTTCCACTATATGGACAACTTTCGTACCTATACCTAATATGAAAATGCTCATCAAATCGCATTCCTACCTGCTCTTGTCGCAAGACATAACGAAGCCTACCATAAGAGCCATTAACTTTTTTTACGCTATAAGATAGTAACTTCAATAAAATAGACCTATCGTCCTCAAAGAAATCCGTATTTAATTTTTTAACCAGATCCCACAACTGAAGTAAGTTTTTCTCTTGTCCCACACAAATCAAAAAAGATTCTGGGGTCTGCCATCTGAAATGATCCTGAACTTGACTCTTTATAACCGGTGACAAATCTGATAGCAGTTGATACATATGGAGTACCTCCACAAAAGGAGTGGCTATGTTTTTCCATTCATCTAGATCTTCTTGCTTCTTCTCCAATTCTTGCCTCAACCGTTGGAGCTGCTGTTCATAAGCCCCCTTAATATTAGCCAGTTCGCTTTGCCATACCCAATAGTGTTTCTGATATATATCCCGCTCTCTTTGCCATTCTGTACGGGATTGTGCCAATTCTTTTTCCAGTTCCTTACATTTGGCAAACGCTTTATTTCTATCAAGAGGGTGCTGTTCCTTTTTATCTTCCTTCAAGCACATGACTTCTTTCTCCATTTTCACAGCCAACATCTGCTTCAGCTTTTCCTGTACTTTCTCATCATCCCAAACAGATAACAGCTGTTCTTTGAAAGCCTTCATTTTATCTTCTTCAGAACTCACAATGCATTCTCCTTCTTATCAATTACCAGTAAGTGGTAAACTGTTCAACTGCCTTTCGTTAACTACTTAAAATGGCACGCCAAACCGCATTTACTTGTTTAGATGTTTTTACGCCCGTTTTACACCAAAGAGCGAAATGCTCGCAGTTATTTCCGAAAAGGTCGTACCCTGCCTTTCCTAAGCAGGATTTGGCCCGTGCAACAGTTTCTTTAGCACTATACAAATGATAGCCTTTCAAATTGCTTGTCTTAGGAAAGGCCACAATCCGGTAATCGTTATCTTTTTCAAATGTAGCAAGAGTTACTTGGCGAATTTTCGCATTCTCCCCGAAATCCCCCTCATTGGCGGCGAAGTGAATCACATTCCCATGTCCTATATATACACCATAGTATTCATACAGATTGTCCCACCGAGATACGGCCAGTATGTCTCCAGGATAAATCCGCTTATGCAGCGTCCCATCTTCATGATGATTCAGTAATACCCGCTTCGCCGCGAGAAGTAGCAAATCTTCCACAAAATCGGATGACAAGGCTCTCTCCCCCTTATCTTATTTGACAGTTAACGACCTACCCCTAACGACCTATTAAATGACCTTCACCTTATCCCCCTGGCTTCCCAGCCACATATCGATGCCGATCCCATAGGCTTCAGCGATGATGGTGTAAACGCCCTCTTTTTCTTCTAGGATTTGCGCCGTAGGAAGTCTATCCAGCACAGCTTCTACGGAAGGGCCGCTGTAGGTGAAGGTCACACGGCGGAGGGGTCCGGGGTACATGAATTGTACCCGTTTCCGGAACTCACCATCTTTGAAGCGGTCGGCATAGGAGATCTGAAAGGTCTTTCCGGTCTTCTCCATCTCTTCGATGCGGTCGACGCGGAAGATGGTGGGGTATTCGCTTTCTTCTTCTTTGAATGAAACGAGGTAAAAGTAGTACTCGGAGAAGAGGATAGTAACGGGCTTTACAAGGTGTTCCCGATGGATGCCATCCATGCGGGTGTAGCGGATATGAAGGATCTCCTGGCCGCGAATGGCCAGCGAGAGATCCCAGAGTCGATTCAAGAGTTTCTTTCCGTGCTTCAGAGGGACGTAGTAGAAAGTCTCGCTTTTGATGATGCCTTCGATGATGCTCCGCTCTTCGGGCGGACACTCGGCGATGAGTTTGTCTAGGATGCCGTGAAGTTCAACTGGCTCTAGGGCGCGGCTTTCGAGGAGAATCTTCGCCAATGCCAGGATTTCCTTATGATTCAGGTGCTCATAGGAAGAATGTACCAGTCGATATCCCCGCGCTCCCATGTCGTACTGGATCTCCCCGCGTCCGCCACGAAGGGCGGTCTCGGACAGATGCGCGCGGAGCTCATCGATGTCACGCTGGATCGTTTTCGTCGTGACTTCGTAAGCATCAGCAAGCGCTTTCTTCGAGAGGATTTCTCCATGGCTCAGCCTATCATACATATCGAGCAGGCGGGCGCCTTTGTTTTCGTTTTCGTTCATGTATCTCTCCTTTGTCTGGAATTTGAGAGTGGCTAGGGCGGGTTCAGATCACCGCCTGCTCTTACTATACTCAGGGCCTTGGACATTCTTTGGGATAGGGAAGTGAATTTTCCATTTCTTCCAAATGCAAAAAGACCGCATGACAGAAAGATAGACTTTCTATCATGCGGTCTCGAAAAGCAGAGGGTGGAACGTTTGTTTACCCCCCCCGATTTTTCTCTTGTTTCATCATTGCAACGTGGCAGCACAGCTTCATTTTTTCTTTCATATCTATGCGCCTCCGTTTCATACCAACGACTTTTGAATGGTTCTTGTATTAAGGACACACTGATTGAATCGCAGAATTCGATTGAATCAGCGTTTCCCTCATTATATCATGGATTTCATTTTAAAAATACCCTTTTCCTCATTTTTCGTCCTGCTAAGAGATAAAAGATGCCTCTCTATATAGCTGCTCAACTGCCTCCCAAAAAACATTTCCTGCTGTTCGGCAGTGGTTATTCACCATCCTGTGCAAAGTCCTTGCAATAAAAAAAGGCGATGTGAAATAACGATCATCTCATTTTCGCGTTCATTCTGCCGCGGGGGACTTGCAGCTCTCATAGGAGTGACAGGGAAACCTTATCCCAGCTGTCTTTCATGCCATAGTCACCC
>ULSB01011575.1_pt1 | contig 22014 bp, 12 predicted proteins | sample 1955741 | NCBI WGS metagenome assembly ULSB01 (sample SAMEA4835691, study PRJEB28245) | human gut metagenome | biome: gut microbiome; material: fecal sample | place: Denmark | collected 2008
CATTTTCGTGATGTCGTTGCGAACGATGATAAGGGGCATAGTGTCACCAACTCAGTTTTTTAAAATTAGTAATCAGATTGAGCAAAAATGATAGTCGAGAATTCATTATCCGTTGTTTTCTTCAAAATTTTCGACTTGCTCCATAACTTTTTGAAACACTTCAGGACTGTATTGCGGTGGGTAGCCATTCTTAATCAGACATACCTTGATATCAAACTTAAGCTGATCGCGCACAATTTGGTTATTAAGCCAGTCAGCAAACGAAGATTTTGTATCAATAATATCCTTGACCTTTTTCGCCAAAGCCTTGCATTTATCATTGACAGTAATACCGTTAACGACCTTGTCTTGACCATACTCAAAATTGTAATGGTCGCGCAAGGCGATTAAAATATCATAGAAAGCCTTTTCTTCAAAGGTCAGTCCTACTTTTCGGAAGCTTTCGCGGCTTTCGTTTATTTCCTGTAAGATTTTTAAGGCCTGCTCGGTGGCGCTACGAATAATATCTTCTGAGGCTTGTTCTTGCGTTTCTCCAGCTTCCTCCGAGGTTAATTGTTTGCGGCGCTGATGATACTCTGCGATTGTTTTCTCAAGCATTTCATGAAATTTCTTTGCGGCTACCTGATTTGTTTTGTTATACTCAATAATTTGGTTTTTAAGTGTTTTGATGAGCAGTTCCAACTTTGAGGCTGGCATTTTTATATCGGATAGTTTTTCGTAGAATTCAGGACTGAAGATGTCCTCCTGCTCTCCTTCTGCAAGAACACTTTCTACCTTGTTATATCGAAGTGCCTCTTCCACCATTTTGGCCACATAGCGGTTCATGGTTTCGGCATCAACATCACTTGTTCCGCTCATTTTGCGTACAAATCCTGCTATTGCCATGAAGCATTGTGCCAAAGCCGACTCTTCCTCGCCAAGTTCTCCAGACGGCTGGCAGATATCAAATGCCATGCGCATTCTCTTTACGGTTTTCAAGAAATAGGTTTTGAAGGATACTGGCTTAATGGATTTCCCATTGTTGCTTATGCTCTGCAGTTCTTGTGTTGATACGAACACATACTCAGCTGCTTTTGAAAGGAGTCTGTACCGCTCTAAGGGGTCTCCATTGGGATTCAAGAACGGGCTTAAATCGAAAGTGACAAATAGGCCCTTCAGCACCGTCAATTCTTCACGGAATACGGTAGTTGCCTGCTCAACATCATCAGCCGTGGGAGCAATCGATGCGTTGCCACCGTATAACTTCATTGCCTCGCGCATATTGTTGCGAATGCCAATGTAATCTACGATCATGCCGTATTCTTTGCCGGGGTATTTCCTATTTACACGGCTAATCGTCTGAATCAGCAAATGCTTCTTTAGAGGCTTGTCGTTGTACATATATGTAAGTGTCGGAACATCAAAGCCGGTGATCCACATATCCACTACGATTGCAATATGGAAGTTGGATTTTTCATGCTTAAATGCTGCGTCAAGCGCATCGGAGCGTTTATCATTTTTAACGCCGCCGAGATAGTTATACATATCCGCATTATCATTGCTGCCAACGCTTGCGACCATAGCCATAAATGGCATGGGCTTTAATTCCCTTAGTTCCTCTTCCGTTGCAGCAACACCATCCGCAATTTTCTTTTCGACAAACCATTCGGGATAGCTGTCTTGGAATTTTTTGAGAAGCTCATAGGCAATGGACCTCGAGGAGCAGACGATCATCGCTTTCTGCACTCTATCAGGATCTTTTGCACAGGAAGAAATATAGTGGTCGTGGATATCTGCTGCCAGTCGTTTCAAGCGGGAAGGCTCACCGAGAATGACTTCCATGGAACTCATTGCCTTCTTACTGGATTCAATATCTTCTGCTGTTGACCCGTTATCAGCGCAGAATTTGTAGTAGTTTTCGATCTGTTTTACTTTTTCATTATCCAAAAGCACCTTTGCAATTCGGGGATGATACTTGATGGGCACAGTAAGTCCATCAGCTACCGCTTGATCCATTGTATAGCGGTCAATTTCGTCACCAAAAGTCTGGTAGGTTTCTGCAATGGGCGTGCCTGTAAAGCCAACAAAGGTAGCTTGCGGAAAAGCCTCCTTGAGCACCTTGGCGTACGGTTTGGAAACCATTGCTTTCATATTTTCATCCGAATCTTTGCTAAACTGAATCTTCTTTGCATGTTCAAGCTGAGTCCTATGCGCCTCGTCAGAGAAACAGATAATATTGGAGCGGTCATTTATCAGCCCGATTTTGTCATCTTCTCGATCACAGAACTTTTGAATGGTACAAATATAAAAACCACCGCTTTCTCTGGAACTTAATTCTCTGCGGAGTTCCTTTCGGCTGGGAACAACGCTAACTTCGCCGAGATTTAGAAACTCTTTACTCTTTGTAAACAGCTTCGCTCCTTGCTTTTGAAGCTCTTCGCGGTCAACGATCATAATAATGGTTGGGGAGCCGAGTTCAGGGCAGCGCAGGGAAAGCTGGCGAGCGAGAAAAGCCATTGTGTAGGTTTTCCCGCAGCCGGTAGCACCGAAATATGTACCGCCTTTTCCGCTTTTCGATTCTACGGATTTTACGATACTCTGCTTCAAAAGCCTTGTGGCAAAAAATTGCGGATAACGGCAGACGATCTCGCACTCATCGCTGTTATAAATGCTGTCTTGAAAGTAGATATAATCACGAAAAATTTCAAGAAATCTTTCGGGCGCATAAACACCCTTTACCATATTTTCAGTTTCCTCAAAAGGCAGCGTAGAGACGGCATCATCGTCATTCACTCTGCGCCATGCATAAAAATGCTCATAGGGCGTACGAACGGTGCCAAGTCGAGTTTTCACACCGTCCGAGATACAGGCAAGCGGGCAATAATGAAGCAGATGAGGAATATCACGCCAATAACGGATGTTGATTTGCTCCCACGCATCATAAACTGTTGCGTTGGCGTCCGCCGGATTCTTAAGTTCCATTACACAGACAGGCAGCCCATTGACAAACAAAAGCACATCCGGCCTGCGGGTCTGCTTTTGGCCGTTATTGATATACTCTACGGAAAACTGATTAACACAACGGAAAATATTCTTCCTGGGATTTTCAAAGTCGATCAGAGGTACCATTCGAGGCAAGCCGCTTTGGGGCGTGAACTGAACGCCGTACACCATCCAGCCATAGACCTTGTGCAGAGTTGCAAAATCGCTTTCTGCACCGACAAGGCGAACGGAATCCATAATGCTATGGATCTCGTCTGGCAGCAGATCCGGGTTGGTGTCGGACAAGAAACTTTCCAAATCGTCGGAATACAGCACATCCATTCGGCTCTGGCGGTTAATTTTGCTTCCCTGCAAATACTGCCAGCCCTCTTTTTCCAAGAAGGTAATAAAGGCATATTCATATTCAGATTCGCAAAAATGTCCGTTGTATTCCTTTAGTTTAGACATGATTTGTCCTCCAATGTTCCTATGTCCGTTAAGACAATTTTCTCTTTATCTCCTCAAGATTTTTAATAAACCAATCGTATTGCAACTGTTGTATTCTGTCACCAACATCGCCAGACCTATCTGCCTTAATGAATTCAAGCAGTTGTACTATGCTCTCCCTATCATTAGCCAAAAAGCTCTTTATATTGCCGATCCTGTACATTTCTACAAATACTCCGCGAATCTGCTGCTTTTGCTCTGCGGTACTGTTTCTAAACATTTCTGATAACCGTTTCATGTCAAATTGCGCAGCAAAAGATTCTTGTGTATGGAATTTTCCTTCATTAGTGATTGCATAGTCGTAGAAATCTTTGCTTTGTTCAGGTTGATAGTCAAAGTTTGGGATTATCTTATCCCCCTTCTTTAACGATCTTGCCATTTCTTTGCGCAACGATTCATATTCCTCTTTTTGTTTTGTGGTACAATCCGTACCTATAATCGTTCTAAATATTTGCTCAAGTTCAAGTTTGTTTCCTTGTCCCTCTAAATTAGCAACAAGGCGTCTTTTAATTGTATCAATATCGCAGCCAAGGATACCCTTGATTATAATCGCATAAACAGCAATGGTTCCGTACTGGTAGAACGATATGTCTTCAGGGACTTCTAATCGCCGTTCAATATTACTTATCGCATCTAATACATCACTATCCGTTCGAACATAATAAGTCTGCAATGTGATAATGTCGTTATCGTTATTTGAACGGTTTTTGTCGTACAAAACAAGCTCTGAATATGCTTGATAAGCGCCTTCGATATCCTCAAACTCCGTGATTTGCCTCATTATATAGTCATAACAGAATTTGAACAGTGGAGCTTTTTCATGCCCGAGCACAGCAGAAAAATACTTTTCGTTTCCCCATGTGTGGGAGTTTCCATTTTTCTGCTTGAGTACAAAGGATAAAATACCGATGAATACAGCTTGAATAAAATTCTCATCAGAGAGATATTTTTCGTCAAGGCTGCTGAAAATATCGTTTGTCTTTTGGCAAGCAAAAATGAAAGAGCGAAGATTATAGCTCTGGCAGTGCGACATGATGTCTAAAATATCTTTAATACTCTCGGCGGTGGAAAACTTGTTTAATGTTTCATTATCAAACATTTGGATAATTTCTCGAATCGCTGTTTGGTAATCCTCCTCAAACTCTATTGTATCGCTTATAGTCTTTTCTTTAACTTTAAGATAGGCAATCGTGCTGTCAGTAAACAGTCTATCCCTGTGACCTGTTATCCTGTCGAGCATCTCGCTCGTCTCTAAATCCGTTCTACACTTTGCTTCAAGAGGTATGTACTGTATTAGTTCTTCCTCATTTGCGACAAGAAGAACCTTGACCCCATCTTGCTCAACGAGATTATTCACATATCCGAGTACCTCGAGAATATCAATGCCGGAACGCTCCACATCTTCAAGGACAACCAGTTTCCCTGTTAAATCCACAGACGCATATAACCGTTTTAAGGACTCCTCATCTTTTGATAGATCAACGCCAAAAAATCCCGCAATTCCTTTTGCGATTGTTTTACCAGCGAATTGGGCAGTAGTTGCCCTTTCCGATACGGCGGTTAAGAATTTCATCCGTGTTCCGAGATATATGCTTTTGCTGATTTCGGCTGTATCTTTTAATCCGTACAGCGACACAACAACGCATAAATGTCCCCCGTTTTCTTTTTCCTCAAGAAACGGTTTGAGTTCATTTTGTATATAATAACTTTTGCCTACGCCCCAAGGACCGGTAAGCATAATGGCACTTTTGGTTTTATCTTCCGTCAGATAGTGTAGGATATATTGATTTAATTCCTGATAGGTCATTATGCAAGCCCTCCTTTTCATTCTTCCTCCAACGAGCCACGAATCAGTATCGGGCAAATGTTTTTGATCTGTGTCTTTAGCTGCTCATTGATTTTTTTGCGGGTGATATAAACCTCATAAAAAGTTACTACCGCTTCTTGTAACTTTTTATCTGGAATTGGGATTTGAATTTCATAAAATCTTTCAAGGTCAAGATTTGAACGAACGCTTGAATCGCTCATAAACCACCCGCGTCTATCACTCTCATTGCGAGAAAACCAAATCATAACATACTCTGGTATAACTGTTTCCTCCTTCACCTCAAAAACTGTATAGGCTGGTGAAATAATTATAGGCTGCTCAGTGTCGTGAAGAGCAATTCTGATGCACTCGTCTCTACCCGTCTGCATTCCCGAGAACGCAAGTTGGCCTTTTTGAACGACCTTATACTTTCTCAAGTCAACACCATTAATGTCCGCAACAGAGGGCATAAACTGCTTAGAGATATTTATCCCTTGAACATTCTTGATTACACCCTCACTATTTCTGTTATCTACTTCATCAAGGATATTGCCAATTCGCATGCGAGGCGCAGAATGCTTGATTTTGTCAACTTGAGAGTCAAGTGCAACCTTCAAATCCTCCAAGCCACGCTCGTATGCCTGCTGGTTGGCAACCATAGCTTTATAGACATCAACATATTTTTGCTGCGTCGGTATATCGGGAAGATTTAATTCCATATCACAAAATCTATCCCAATCCAAATTTGAACGGATGCTCCCATCACTATAAAACCATCCTAAACGGTCGCGCTCTCTTGACAAGAAAATCATAAAGAAATATGATGGCAAAACGATTTCTTCTGCAATTATCTCAAATGTTGTATATGCAGGAGAAATGATGATTGGGTTATCTTTCGTGTACATGCTAATACGAATACACTCATCTCTGCCTGTTTGCATCCCTGAAAAGACAAATCTGTTTTTTCTAACAACTTTATAGCTTGTTTCATCAAGTCCTTCTGTATTTGCAACAGTTGGCATGAATTCCTTGTTAATGTTAATGCCATAGAAATCGGTGATTTCAAAACAATTGCGCTCATCCACCACTTTTATAAGTTGACCGATCCTGTGCTTACTCAATCCCATAGCCGATCCCCCTGAATGCGTCCTCCAGCATTTTCTGGGACTGCTTTTCCTGCGCCAGCACCTCACGCATTTCCTGTTGGATTCGTGCCATTTCCGCAGGAAAGTCGATCTCCAGATCGTGGTCGATAAACTCGATATACTTGCTGGGAATAAGGCTCCAGCCCTGCTTTTCGATTTCATCCATCCCCACACTGCGGTAAAGCTCCGGCACGGCGTAGTCCGCACCATTCGTTCCTTCATTCTGCCATGTGTGATAAATGTCGGCGGCCCGCCGAATCTGCACTTCATCCAAAAGCACTTTCTTTTTGTTTTCGCCTTTAACTGGATTCTCCGTCCATGTACGCAGGTCCATAAACAGAATTTCGTGCTGGCGATCGCGCAGAGTCCTGTTGTGATATTTCCCGCCCTTTTTGTTTTGGTTTAGGATCCAAAGTGTGACGCTAATATCCGTGGTAATGAAAAGCTCACGAGGAAGAATGATAATGGCCTCCACCTTGTCTTTCTGAATTAGTTTTTTACGAATTTCGAGGGTGTCGCTATCACCCAATGCGCCATTTGCCAGTAAGAATCCGGCCACGCCGTCAGCGGCTTTCAAATGGGAGAGTATGTGCAGGATCCAGGCGTAGTTAGCGTTGCTCTCCGGCGGTGTGGCGTAGTCCGCCCAGCGGGGATCGTTTTTGAGATTTTCGTCGTACCAGCCCTTCAAGTTAAAGGGCGGATTCGCCATGATGTAATTAAAATATAGGCCTTTATGCAAATCGTGCGTAAAAGAGGAATCGGCTTCGCCGCCAAGATGATGGCTAATGCCGCGCAGGGCAAGGTTCATCTTGGCAAGGCGATAGGTTGCAGGTTCCTTTTCCTGACCGTAAATATTGATTCGACTAATATCACCAACCTTGGCTTTAACAAGATCGGCGCTTTGAATGAACATGCCGCCGGAGCCGCAGCAGGGGTCATATAAGGTGCCATCAAACGGTTCAATCATAGCTGCGATCAGCTGAACAGCATCGTGAGGCGTGTAAAACTCGCCTTCTTCCTTTGTGGCATTGACAGCAAACTCCTTGAGAAAATATTCGTATACACGGCCAATGAGGTCTTTTTCCTTGCCGAATGCCTTGTGGCTGATCTTGTTGACCTCATCAACGACTTTCTTGATGTCATTCGGCGCAAGGTTGCGAGCAGTAAATGTTCCCTCCACAAAACAGCCGCGAAGCTGCTTGCTGCTGGCGGCAATGCTGTGTAGCGCCGTATCAAGCGCAACATTGAGCTGAGGCGCGGGCGTGTTGATAATAGTAGACCAACGCGCTTCCAGCGGCAAATTATATGTGCCATCTGTAAAAGTGGCATCATCAAAGAACGCCGCAAAGATTTCGGGATCATCCGGGTCAAGCCCCTGTGCAATCAAGTCTTTACGGAGTTTAGCTGTTCCATCCTCAAACTTTTCACCTATAAAGCGAAGAAAGACGAGAGCCAGCATCATATCACGCTTTTCAAAGAAGGAACCGGCATTCCGAGCCGCCCGCAAAATATCGCGGCACTTAAAAAGAATGCTGTCCAGGTTGATCGTTTCTTCTGCTTTTTTCTTTGCCATAGTGTCCTCCAATCAAAGGTAACATGCCCATTTCGCCCCATTATGGTGATTGAAGCTGGGTTAATATCCACCTTTTTCCTCATATCCTTATCAGCGAGCAGTTTCCGGAGCTTTTTATAACTCACAGACATTCTCCTCTGTATCGATATAAAAAAGCTCTGCCAAATGGCAGAGCTTTTGGTCTATTGCAGCCATACTGCCAAGGCCCAATCCAATGGATAGTATCATTATTAAAGATAGCATATTCGGCAGAAAAAAGCAAGGAAATGATAGATTCGTCGAATTCCTGTCAAATTCCAACCCTATTCAGCTACATTGAGAAAATCAACACTGAAAAATACAGGCACCACCTCAAAGGAACAGAGGTAGTGCCTGATTTTAATGCCTATTAATTATGCGTTGAAAAGGTACTCTTCAAGAGCCTTTGCCAAGTGGAGCGGTAAAGGGAGAACCGTCGACTGATTATACTGAATTGAAATGTCGCGCAGTGCGTTTGCATAGAAAATCCAGCTTGCTGCGTCATCTCCCGGCTGAAGCTGCAGTGGATACAGCTCAATCATATCCTTTTCCGCAAATGAATGCAGGGGGTAATTGATCTTAGATTCTCTAAAGCTCCATGTATAGCGATTATCATTCGGCTTCATATGAATGCCCCAATACACATCTTCGTATTTAAAAATACCCGATGTGGAAGAATGCTGTAAATTATCGTCAGTAGCTTTTACGCTCAACTCCGTGAAATAATCCGGAACTTCTTGGTTGCTCCTGATTCGGATTATCCGCACGCCCGAATCTGCTAATGAGAGTAAATATGGGCTTTGCGGCGTTCCAACATTGATCTGAGATGGACAATACTCACCTGTCATGGCATATCCGCCAATCTCCTTGTCGGAGATACCGCCCCATACCGCTCGTGTATTTCCATCGGATTGGACAAAGACCAGCACACCGTTTTCCAGCGTATCGTACCGATTTTTCAGCTCGATGAGCTTTTGTTTCGCAGGAGTGCGGCTTGCATCAACACAGCGTTGTTCCAAATCACTTTTCCAGAAAAGCTGTGCCATTTCGATGCAAGCCTCTCGATAAGAAACGGTCCGATTTGAAAACGCATCACAATGCACTCGAGTCTTTCCTTCCGTTAAATCAACCGTAATGTAAAGCGGAAGAAAACGAGCTTTATTTGAGATTCCTTGAACTTGCGTACATAAATGCATGCCCATACAGGGTGTATGCGCCAAATCAGGTTGTTTATGTTTAGGATCCAGCAGGGTCACCACACCTAACTGACGATAGAGGTCGTACACAGCATTTTCAATTTTATTCTGATTGGCATCTTCGCCGGGGGTAACAAACTGCACAACTCGGCCGGTTCGGGCGAATGCATTGCGAAGGACAGATTTTGGGTCGCCAACACCATAGTTCTCTTGCCCGGGCAAAACGAAAATACAAGCTGTTACCCCATCGGTATCGCCTAATAGCACGGCGATTTCACCGCATCGTGTAATCTGCGTTTGCAGCTTATCGTCCGGCATGCTATCTGCAAGACTGCCGACTTCTTTACAAACACACCGCACTTTCAAGCTGGATGTATCCTTTTCGTCGCCAAAATCCTGTTTAATTTTGGTCTCAATCTGTTTCAGCAGTCTTTGCTGTGAAGCATCCTTCCACAGGCCATACAGCTCGAATGTGATTTGGTCTGTCTCCGTGCATCGGCTGACCCAGTTCCGGAAATCTTCAGAATCCTCATAGTCCTGCGGGGAGTTATATTTTTTGAGTTTCTGCCCTCGCAGCATGACCCGTTCCGCTTCGGGCTGCTCACAAATCATATCTCCGAGCAGAGCAGACACTGCCCTGTACAGTGACGCCTTGTCAACAACGGACACACCTGTTCCGATTTTGGAAGTTGCAAAGCCGGCCATGCCGTTTTTGTAGGGAAGAAGAATTTTTTTCGCGTATGCTGCGGGATTTTTTACAACAGCTTCCGCCGACGGTAATTGTGCATATCCCCAAATATTGTAGCACTCCTCGTCCTGTTCTTTCCATACGGGCTGTCTGGCCGTGTAACCATAGACAATGGGCACTTGACAATACTTATCCTCTGAAATCTTAATATGAGCATTGACTGCATTCGTTAAAAACGGAGTCCGCTCTTTATTGTAGTTATCGGGGATCCAGCGGCGAATGCTCATCTGGCACAGCAGCAGCGCTTTTCTTTCCGGAGGAGTCGTCTGCACAGATACATCAAATACAAAAGAGTACTGATGGTGACTCCTCATGTCTGTAATCGGATCGCTGACCAGTTGATTCTTAGCGGCATAGCACAGGTGCAGCGTTTGTCCGCTCAGGGTAATCTCTTTTCCCAACAGACGGTTGATTGCCAGAAGCGGAATGGCCTGATAAGCGGCTTCACAAACCGTCCCGTTCTCAAGCGTAAGACAGACTTCATCCGTGGAGCGAACCGCCGCAAGTTCTTCCCAATTCATCGTATCGCAAAATTCTTTTGCGAGTTTTTTGACTATGGGGTCTGCCTTTGAGGGTGTGACATAAGTGGCCTTTACCCAAGTCTTAATAATGCTGCACAATGCATGAATATTCTTCTCGGAGTATTCATAGCAGGATGTAATCCAACGCTCATCATGGCTTCCCATTTTTAATGGAGCTAACGCGATGATACCTTCCATCCAGCTGTCAACCAACTTCTTTAGCGCATTCGTTGGAAGTCCATACTCATCCTTGAACTTTGGGTTCTTCTTCCGTGCGATGTTCAGCAGGGTTGTTTTCCAGGATGCGGGAAACCCCAAATAATACAGGGTGCAGGTTTGTTTGGGAGACAGTTTATATGCCAGCGGATAGATTTTATGATTCATACGGAATGTCCTTTCGATAAGCTTTATAAAATGGAGCATACAGCGTTTCGGCAATTTCTGCACTGTCTTTGCAGGTCATCAATGCATCTAAGTACCTGCCCAACTCGGAGAGACAGTCAAAGTCACCTTGCTTTTCTTCGCGGCCGCGAAATGCGCCGTCAATAAAATAAACATGCGGTTCCGGCTTTGTCACATCCGTTACACGCGCCAACCGGCCAAAAATCTGAAGGATCAAAACAAACAGTGTTGCAACCACATCCTTCCGCTCTTCGGCATCCAGTTCAGCCAAACCAAACGATTTGCTTTTGCTCATCTTGGCCCACTGCTGTGCTGCAAATTGTCGGATGCGCACATTGTATGCGAACAGAGATTCCTGTGGCCCTCGATGACAGTGGGATTCCACAAATCCATTGAGCTTGCTGCCCTTCTGCTGGATATCGTCAGGAACAGCCATCGGCCGCACCATGAAAAACACCGCGCAAAGGGCAGAGTGGCCGTACTCATCGACAATGTTGTGTCCGCGTTCGATCGCCATAGCGGGCGCAATCAGGATCTCCTCTTTCATCCCGGCAAACCGGCTGACCTCCCCCCGGCGCACCGTTCCCTGAACATTCTCGCTGCTGATGGCATCAGAGATCATCCGGCAAACCTGTGCAGGGCAATTGACCTTCCGCAGGGCCGTCTCCAGTGTTCGCTGTACTTCCTGTGCCTGAACATAGCTGTTGACGACCAACAGGATCTTCCCGGCCCTTCTCTCGTATTCTCTGACGATCAGATCGACAGTCCGTTCGGTCGCAAACCGCAGCTGCACCACGCGCTGATCATCCGACGCACCGGAAATACGCTCCGGAAAACCGGATTCAAAGAATCGCGTTTTTTCTAAAAATGCGCGTTTCTCACCATCTGCCTCAAGGATATAGTTCACCGGACGATTGATGTGGTACTCATAGGAGCCCTCCGCCCAGCTGGAACCGGACAGCATGATCACATGAGGACCCGCAGGATCGCCCTGTGCGTCAGTGCGCAGATACGGAAGATCCTTCATCAGGCTTCGGCCAAACGCGAACTGGCGGAACAGAATAATGTCTTCGTCGTCTGTCTTTTTCAGGCCGAACAGGTTGCCGCACAGCGCAGAGGGCAGGAAATACTGCTGCTGCCGAAAACGGGTCTGCAGGAATCCGAACAGTTCATTTTGTCCGTAAGAGGTTTCATGGCTGGCCTCATACGCATCGCTGAGGTCTCGGATAAAGTGATCAAAATAAATGAGCCGCAAAATAAGCTTGATGCGGGCATCTTGGATTTGTTTCACTTTATCCTTCTTTGGCCGCGAAAAATCATCGCCCAGCTCATTCAGCCAAACGCGGTACATTTGGTTAAAGAATGTCTCGTCGGTACTCTTGCAGGAGCTCTCAAGAACGGCCCATAGCGTACTTTGACGGATGCCGTCTTCATCCTGCATATCGATCAGGTCATAGATGGCTTGATAGACGGCATATGGAATTCTATATTCCGACTCATCCCGGTACATATCCTCTAAGAGGGTAAGTGCCGAGAAAGGATCGCCATGCGCAATTTTCTTCCATGTACCCAATTCATGGTGCAGAGATTTTACGAGACAGCTCAGGACTGTCACGCTCTGGCGCTGCATTTCATCGTATCTCTGCTCGGCCAGATTCTCCTCTCTGCGTTTGCTGCTCAGCCGCATATAGGCGCTGCAATCTTCGGCACATTCGCGGATATAGCTATTAAAGCTCGTTTCCGGCATAAAAAAGTGATCAAGCGTTTTTTGAACTCTGTCACTTTCGTCAAAGACGACCACATCAAAGCCGCGCATTACCAACTCCAGAAAGGTTTCCCGCTGCGCTCCTACCCGAGATGCCGCAAAGCCCGCAACTGTTGTGATAACAACGGAAGCGGTATAGCATTCACGGAGCATTCTGGTGCCCAGGCACTGATGAAAATACGGACACAGGTGATTCTTGTTCCCTTTTTTCAGGGCGTAGCACGGCTCTTTGCCGAAAGCGATCGCTTCACTATGCTGCGCATCCATCCCATCAACCAAACATAACGGCGTTAAGTATTGAGAAAATTCTGCCGGCAAACAGGTCTCACAGGGCTGCGCGACCTGATTGATATATTTCAGCCTTTCACCGCGGCCAATCAACGGGCTTGCCGCAACCCCAAAGGCTGATAAATATTTCTGCAGGTTCATGACTTCGGCTACCGTGTCAACAACGATCGTCATCCGGTACCCATTTTTATGACACCAAAATGCCAATACCTTGATCAGCGTGGATTTGCCCGCGCCAACCATGCCAACGATATTGACGACCTCAAGAATCGTGAGCTTCGTACATGTACTGACGGAAGCCCCATTGATCTGCTTGAGAATATTGGTCGATAAAATCTCGCAGCACGGGTCACCGGGATGCATCCCGGCCATTTCCTTTGCGGTGTTCAGCAGTTCGTCCAGAGTGACGGAAATTGGTTCTCTGCGTCCTTTTTCAGGAATTCCCGGTGGAACGGGTGCGGTACAGTCACTGTCAAATCTGACTGAAACAGTTTCGGTTTCCCCGGTTTCCAGATTCAGATACGGATAGCGATATGTTCCGGCTCCGGCATAAGAAGTCGGCTTGGCTTCTTCAAGCCTTTCCGTCCAAAATCGTTCCCACTCCCTTTGGCGCTGCTCATACGGATAGGGATATTCCCCCTCTGCTTTGGAAAACGAACGACTTTCCCCCGATTTCTCAAACGAAAAAGCGCGAACTGCATCATATTTCGGAGCCTGATATGCCCGCAAATCATCCTGCCAGTATTTTTGAGAACGATAGTACCCCAATGTGTGCCGGGCCTGCTGCAAGGTGTGTTCCATATCTGTGCACGCCGTTGTGCCAATAAGCTGATATTGGGTAAATAATAGATAGGCCTTTGCCGGATCGGTGGCCGGTGCGTTCAGGGCAAGCAAATGCAGAACCGCTTCGATCGCCGCGAATCTGGCAAGCGGCATGGGTTCGTCTATGCCTTGAAATTGTGCCGCAAGCGGAGTGTACCAGCCGTCTTTGGTCTTATTCATCGTTGCATGCCACCTCCTTCTTCGCAATTGCGGTTTTCAGCGTCTTCAGAGTCACACACTCTACATTTTTTTGATCCTTCAGTACGCGGTTGATGATCGCGGTATAGTTTCGCTGATTGACTGTGTATTCGCTGGGGATCACAAAATAGCCGCGCGCATAGTCCCCGGAAGGGAACCCACCGTCATTCTGAATCTTCGTGCGGAGCGCGATGGGATTTCGATATGCCTTTGCGTCAATTTCCCAAACATCCCCGTCCGGGAACCGGATCTCCACATCATAGCGGTCCATCTGCGGCCACAATGCCCAGCGAAGCTTCTTTTTCTCACAAAACGCCGCAATTTCAAGTTCAAGCTTTCCCGGTGTGGCAAAATACCGCATAACGCCTTTCTTTAACCGATAGAGATCGCCGGCCGAACTATCCAGCTTCATCTCATCTGTGAGTTCGGGGAGGGTATCTGTGCAATGCGTCGAATGACAGCTGTATCCGTATTTTCCTTGCATCATCGTCCATCCGCACCGAGGACAGCGGTAGCATTCCTCCGTAATTTCCTCGTAGGCAAACTGGAAGGCGTCTCTGGCCATCGGATCATCGGCCAGCTCAAGAGACATAGCGCGCCTGTCCTCAAGCGTGATAATCGGATGCTCGATGATATATCTTCTGACCCTGCAGTAATCTTCTTGACTTAACGTAATTATTTTTTCATAGAGAATACGCTCGTCTGTTCCGTTCATGATGTCACTGTCCTGCGTTTCCAGGAACTCATAGCAATCCGAGCTGGGAACATATACGTTACCGGCTTTTTGATACGCAAAGGCGTCATAGGCATAAAAAGGCTCTTCCTGAAGATGTAATTGCTCGACAGCTCCCGATTCCCATGTATCGAACCATTCCTCAACAGGTCTGGTGATAAAATGTGCAAGGAAAGAGGTCTCGTCGGGATACTCGACAGCGGCTTGGCTCCCCGCCCATTGACTTGCGGCTAAAAACATGTTGATCCCATGCTGCATGGCTTTGCTGTAGGGATACCTTGTCGGTTCCGTCTGCAGAAGCTGTTCTTTCTCAATCAATCCTTTTGCGATCAGCGCAAATGTTTTTCGCATAAATGCCGTATCCATGGAAATCCCTCCTGTCTTGAAGCAAAATAAAACGGCTCTCTTGATATGTACAAGAGAACCGTTGAAAATACAATATGACCGGAATATATAAATCGTGAAACAACATCTATATACCGAATCGATGCGCTTTTAACTTTTCTCGTGTACAAATACAATTATATGAATTGCCTTGCGGCTTGTCAAGAAGCATTTTCACTTTCTTCGTATATTGTGGCTGATGAGCATTTCAGACAGGGCTGGTGGTAAGGGCACAGCAAAGTTCATTACACAGGCTATTCATGCTTACTGCGGAAATTGATTCTTCTTTGTCCATAGCGCTACTGTGCACGGTCTTTCAAGACGCCCAAAAAGACCGCCCCTGTTCATACGGACAGGGGCGGTCTTCTAAATTGTTGCTTTTATTGAACGAAATTTAATTCAGCCTGAAATAGCAGGTATTCTTCCCACGACCTTCTCTTTTCAATTCTCCGGCTGCAACCATCTTCCGCAGAGCCCCCTCAATGGAACTGTCGCTAAGCGTCGGGCAAAGCTCCCGGATGTCTTGCTTATTGAACCGTCCGATTCTATTCTTGCTTGCTCTGCGAACCATTTCCAATGCGGGCAGCTTGGTTTCCACAAGCGCCACACGATCCTCAAAGTCCTTATAGGCCGCAAGGATTGTTCCAAGCAGATATTTGATAAAGGGTACTACATCCTCCGTGCCTTCGCGCCAGCCGGTTTGCGTCTGCGCAAGCGCATCATAGTACAGGTCCTTGTTTTTGGCGATTTTGGCTTCAAGTGAGATATACTTGCCGACATAAAAGCCGTTTCGGTACAAAAGCAGCGTCGTGAGCAAGCGGCTCATTCTTCCGTTGCCGTCATTGAAGGGGTGGATGCACAGAAAGTCATGGATGAATACCGGGATTGCAATCAACGGCTCCAGTTCCATGTTTCCAATCACTCGGTTGTATTCCTCGCAGATTCTGTCCAGTGCCTCCGGCGTTTCATACGGAGCAAGCGGCGTGAACAGCGTTTCCACATGACCGTCCGGATAGGTGGCAGTGATATAATTCTGCACGCTTTTTGTGCGGCCTGCAAGCGGATTATTCATGTGGCTGTACAGGATTTTATGAAGCTGTAGGATATAGTTCTGCGTGATTGGAATCGCATCAAAGCTATCGTGAATGATACTCAGCACATCGCGATATCCGGCAATTTCCTGCTCGTCACGGTTTCTCGGCGTGGTTTTCTCCTCGACGAGCTGCCGGATTCGGGTACTCGTGGTGACGATGCCCTCGATGGCATTCGATGCCTCGGTGCTCTGTATCTTGGCAATTTCCACGAGTTTTTCGAGTTCCTCCGGACGCTGCTTCAAATACAGTTCCTGCTTACCGGCTTCCTTGTATATGGCCGCAATCAGGCCAAGAACATCCGAGTCCCACTTCTGCTCCTTGATTGCGGAGTAATTGAAGGTTCTCATTCCCTCACCTCCCTTCATTTTCCCTTAAATGATATCGAAAAATAAGGGAATAGTCAATAGGCTGTGCCATAAATTCCTTATTATTATGCCACTATTAAGGGATTTATACCCAGGGAGCAAGAAAAGTACCTCTGCCTATCTACCTGCCTATTCTTTGTCTATAGCGGCTCAACCTTTGAGCTGCTATCCTCCCAGAAAACCACTTGCACACCCCTACCATTAGAGTTACAATTCAGGTAATCCAAAACGATTCCCGCTGAGGGCAGGCGAAAGTTCACTGAAAGGAGCAACTAACATGGATAAAGAGCGTATGGCAGAATTAGAGAAGATCGAAGCCCATGGTGCCGAAAACGGCTGGGTTGCCCCGATGACAGCGGAAGACAGGGAGTCCTTTGCATATTTTCGCTCGGTGTTTAAGCGCTACAATATTTCGCCCTCAAAGGCAACGCGGCTGGAGTATGATTTTGTGACGCGAGTTACGGAGAGTGAGTTCTATCTTCAGAAGGTAAATGCGTGATGCTATTCTTTGTCTATAGCGCCGCAGCTTCTGAGCCGCCACCCCCGCAGAAACCACTTGCATAACACCCTCCTCAGAGTTACAATGCAGCCAACAGCAACGAGAAACGCTTCCCGTCCGGCATCGGTGAACATTCACCGAAAACCGGGCGGGAAGCGTTTTTGACCACATAGATTACCACATACGGCTCCGGAACACCCGGAAACAGTGGAGATAAGAGCGTCAAAGAGTAAGTAAAACAAATTAAAAAGCGCCAAAAACCGCTATAAACGAGCGGAAAAAGTATTCCCGATAAGTTTGGGACCAGGAGACCGTGCGTTCGAGCCGCACTACTCGGACCATAACTGGACACCAGTTTTGATACAATGCGTATCGAAGCGGGTGTCCAGTTTCTTTTTGCAAAGTCCTTGATTTGCAAGGGTTTTCATATACCTTTTAACGAAAGCAGGCTCTACGGTAACCGAGAAATGGTCGCCGTAGAGCTTTTTTGCATTTTTGCCTATGTACTTTTTAATTATAGGTCTTGAGGGTGTGCATTGCCATAAAAGGAATAATTAAAAGGTGCAACGCTCAATATAACAAAACACAGCGATATTGTAGCCTCCATCACATATAATCTTTTACACTTTGACTATATATACACTTTGACTATATATTTTTGCGTTTGGTTACAAAATTTTTGCGTATAGAAAGAATTTATATAAATCAAGTAAAGTGATGCTTGACAAAGGGGTAACCAATAAGTAAAATGTAAAAATATAGAATCTCCGGTGTATAATATTGCGTGAGCGCACCATCTCAAGCCGCCAGGCAGGACCTGTCAGCCAGAAGCAGATTCGCCAGCGCGAACATGATATTAAATTTAGCCTGTTGCTTTTCGAGCCCTCGGTATCGCGTTTTAGGCACGTCTTAATATGTTTTTCCTATATAGACCTGTCTATCTGCTCATTTTTTTGGATATTATTTAGAAATATACTGATAGAATAAAAACGAAGGGTGGAAATTGGGATGAATGAGACACACATTGATTTGCTGCTGAAAAATTGCAAAGCGTATGCGATGGATGAGAAAAACACCTGTTACACGACGATCGGAATCCACGGCGGTCGTATTGTTTATACGGGACAGGCCGATGAGGATTCAGCGCCTTGCGCGAAGACTGTCATAGATATGGCAGGAAGACCGGTGCTGCCAGCTTTTACAGATACGCATATGCATATGATTAATTCCGCATATTTGCAAACGATATTTCGGCTTTTTGGCGTCACATCCATCAAACGTGTGATTGAGATGGGAAAGGAATACCTAAAATCCGGTGAATTTTCCCGGGAAAGATGGGTCTTTGGGCGAGGCTGGAATCAGGAACTCTTTGAAGAGGGGAGAATGATTACCAGAGATGATCTTGATGAAATTTCAAGCAGTGTTCCCATTTGTATCGTAAGAATATGCGGACATATCGCGGTGCTCAATTCAGCCGCCTTGGAGTTGCTGAGAGCCTCGGCGGAGGTAGAAGCCTACGCGCACAATATTGATTGGGATTCTGGTGTCCTGAGAGAGAGCGCGGTGAAGTATTGCTACAAAATTATGCCACCGATTCCCAAGCCGATTATGAAGAATTTGATCGATATGGCGCAGAGAGCTCTGTTGTCCCAGGGAATTACGGCGGTAGGGACGGATGATTTCATTTCCCTGCCGGGCAATAATCTGAAGGTAATCTATGAAAGCTATCAAGAAATGGCAAAAGAGGGAGAGCTGAAAGTACGGGTTAGCGAACAGTGCGGGTTCGTGGAAGTAAATGATTTGGAAGACTTTATTGCGTTTAATAGGAAAAACCGCATTGCATCTGATTTTTTAAGGATGAACGTAATAAAAATCATGCTGGATGGTTCTCTGGGCGGTCGAACCGCCTTGCTGAAAGAACCCTATGCGGATTGTCCGAAGGAAACGGGTACACAGACTCATTCCCGCGAAAAACTGAATAAGATGGTTAGAATTGCCCACGACAATGGGTATCAGGTTGCCGTACATGCAATCGGAGATAAGGCGGCGGATATCGTGGCGGATGCGTATATTGCGGCATTGAAGGAAAACCCGAGAAACGATCATCGCCACGGTATTGTTCATTTTCAGATAACAGATGATGATCTGCTGAAAAAAGTAAGAGACGCGAATATTATTGCGTATATTCAGCCGGTTTTTCTGTCTTCGGATCTGGATATGCTCACGGACCGTCTAGGCGAAGAGCGTGCGCAGCATACATATATGTGGAAAACCATGCAGGACATGGGGATTCACACGGGCGGCGGCTCAGACGCACCGGTTGAGTCGTTTAACGTTTTGGAGAATATTTTCTGCGCAGTTACGAGACAGCGGATACATTCGGAGAATCATGAATGTCACTGCCCGCAGGAGTGCCTTGATATAAAAGATGCTGTGGCATTGTTTACGTCAAAGGCCGCGTATTTGACTTTTGAGGAAAACAAAAAAGGAACGATTGAAGTGGGTAAATATGCGGATCTGGTGGTACTCTCTGATGACATTTTTCAAATTGACGCGCAGAAGATCCAAGATGTCGCTGTACTGAAGACAATGGTAAATGGAGAGTTTGTTTTTTCAAAAGAATAATGTAGGCAGAAAAAAGGCAGCCACCGAGATGTCGGTTTGAAAAACCATGTGCGGCAAGATTCAAAATATGCTCGTGGCGGGGAGATGAGAAATGTAGTAGACAGATGTACGAAATTTGCGGTGTTGTGTGATGAGGCTTTTTGATTTCTAAAAAAGATATCAAAAAATCGGCGATACTGCGAGCGATCGCAAATGAAGTGTTCGGATTCAAAAAAACGGAGGAGAATTCAAAATGAAAAAGAAAGAAGCGGGAGAGAAGGTAACTGCAAAACAGGGACTACTCCTTTTGTTTGCGGCAGTGCTGGTAATCGTTGTTTGCAAAATTGTATTTAATGTAGATACGAAAACTACCTTGATGCTTTCCGGTGCAATCGGTGGAATCATTTGCATGATTTGGGGCTTCAAGTGGGAGGATATTGAGAGCAAATTTGCCGAGGGAATCAAATCGACGGCAATGCCCATTGTTTTGCTCATTGTAATTGGTATGATGGTTGCTTCATGGATTTTGTCCGGAACAATTCCAACCATGACTTATTATGGAATGAAGCTGCTGGCTCCGGGGCAGTTTTTGTTCTTATCGTGTATTTTGTGCTCCGTGATGTCAGTTTGCACGGGTACTTCCTGGGGAACTGTTTCCACTCTGGGCGTAGCACTTTTGGGTGTGGCCATGGGGCTGGGAATTCCTATAGAGATGACTGCCGGCGCCATTGTGGTTGGATCGTTTTTTGGCGACAAAATGTCTCCTCTGTCTGACTCCACAGTGTTGGCGGCCTCGTGCGCGAGAGTGAATTTGTTGGATCATGTCAAGCATATGTTCTATTCGACTGTTCCGGCGATGCTCGTTTCGTTAGTACTGTTTTTCGTGTTGGGTTTCAAGTTTAAGGATGGAGCGATATCTGGTGCGGAATATGATGAGATTCTCGCCGGGCTTGACGCCTCCTTTAATTTAAATCTCTTAACCCTGCTGCCTCCGATTGTAGTACTGGTGTTGGTCCTGATGAAAAAACCTGCGATTCCTACGTTTGGAGCGGGAATTGTTGTCGCTTTTATTATCGGTATTGTGACGCAGGGTGCGGATCCGATAGAAATGCTTAACGCGATGAGTAAAGGCGTTTCCATGGAGACTGGCATTTCTATCGTCGACAAACTGGTAAACCGGGGCGGCATTGTGAGCATGCTGGATACCATTGGCCTGATATTGTCTGCGGCAATTTTTGCAGCGCCAATGAGAGCATCGGGCAGCGTAAATGCCATATTTGAGGCGGTCAAAAAGGTTGCGAAGACGCCTACGCAGTTTATGGTATTGGCACTCATTATGCAACCGGTCCTGCTTGTGGCAACAACTTCCTATTTTGTCACGATGCCTGTTACAGGCGAATTGGCGGCGGACGCTATGGATGAACTGGGGTATTCCAGACTGAATCTTTCCAGAATGATGGAGGATGGCGGCACCGTTGTCTGCCCATTGATTCCTTGGGGAAATACGGGAGCGTTTATCACGGCTACATTAGGTGTTACGCCTTATGAATATTTCTTCTATATGCCGTTTATTTGGCTGTGTTTTGTGTTCGACATGCTGTCAATCGTCACTGGCATTGGACTTAAGAAGGCTGATGGGTCTATGGTTACCCCTCTTTTCAAAAGGAAAGCGTCCTGAATTCATCGTCACTGAAAAGGACAAAATGCCTATCGGCGGGTAATTTCTGCCGGGTTGACAAGAGTAGATAATAGGTGCCCTTTGATGCAGGAGAATAAGGGTACTGTATCAAGGTAGCTTCCAATAAGACAGTATGAGAATATTACTGGCATAAGGTAGCTGCCGTACAGGGGTGCGACAAGAAAAATTGGCGATACTTGGTTTTCACAACCAGGTATCGCCTTTTTCTATCTTTAAACAGAATGTTTGAATCTTATTGGAGGTACATATGATGCAGGAATTGAACTATATCCGTTGCGGTGATTACTACATTCCCGATATTCGCTTACCGGATGAAAACAGACCTATTGGTCGGTGGGGACGTATGCACAGAGACTATATCAAGGAGGATAGTCGCAGGTGTTGGTAAAAAGCTCAAACTCCTTGGATTTGCAGTTGTCAAACTCAAATCTTGAGCCGACAATATCGCCGATAATCGCTCCGAACATACGCTTACCTCCCTCTTTTCTGCACATCCTCGTCAATACGGCGCTTCCAGTCGGCGCTAAGCGGCCGGGCGGCGCGGACACTGCACACCGCCTCGCTGATGACCTCGTAATTCAGCGCTGTACCCGCCTCGTCGCACTTGTAGTTCACCGAGCGGTCCGCACCGATGCCGAAGCGTGCCGCCTCCCTGGCTGCGTCGATGTTGGCACCCAGGAACAGA
>ULSB01045526.1_pt1 | contig 21777 bp, 14 predicted proteins | sample 1955741 | NCBI WGS metagenome assembly ULSB01 (sample SAMEA4835691, study PRJEB28245) | human gut metagenome | biome: gut microbiome; material: fecal sample | place: Denmark | collected 2008
ATTTCAAAGGCCCATTAACCAACTTTTATTGGACAGTAGTGTTTCATTAATATGGATGTTACAAAATGGCTAAGCTCACAATTGGATGTAAAATATTCGAATTCTAATACTTCTACGGCAAAAGGGTATTGTGAAGGTAGAAATGTATGGCAAGTAGCTCATATGAATCAATCTATGGCACCTTTAGGATATGGATATGAAAGAAATGACGAAAATACAGAGCCGTTGCCTTTCTTTTCACCTCGTAATATGATATTATTGGATAATCCTTCAAAAGATAGAAAGTCAGATACCAGAATTTTAGGCCGGGTAATTTTAAAGCCTATAAAAAATTTGTCTGTTACTGCAGAGTATAGTTATTATCGTCAATGGGGTAGTAATTCTTATGCTCCTGTTATTTATCAAGGTCTTTTGACTCCATCAGGAAATAAAATACCTAATGCGGTAAAAAGTTATTATGAAATGAAGAACTGGTTTTCCGATACAAATGCATTAAATATATATGCAAATTATGATTTTAATATAAAGAATGATCATCATTTTAAAGTTATGATTGGATTCAATCAAGAATCTTATCATTATGAAGAATTGTATGGTAAACGTGAGGATTTATTGGATCAGAATCTTCCTTCATTAGGAATGTCTACTGGCATTCAGACTACAAAAGATGCTTTTAGTGAATATGCTTTGCGTAGTGGATTTTTCCGTTTTAATTATGATTATAAGAATCGATATTTGTTGACTGTTAATGGTCGTTATGATGGATCTTCTCGTTTTGCAGAAGATAACAGATTTGGCTTTTTCCCTTCGGTCTCAATTGGTTGGCGAATGATGGAAGAGCATTTTATGGAATCGTTGAGAGATATTTTTTCCAATTTGAAACCTAGAATGTCATGGGGTAGTATTGGAAATCAGAATGTTTCTAATTACGGATATATGTCTACAATGGCTATTGATAAGAATCATGAAATCAAATGGATTTTGCCAGGTCAGAGTGATTATGTAACAACAGTAAAGGCTCCCAATTTAGTTTCAACATCGTATACATGGGAGACTGTAGAAACATTGAATGCTGGATTGGATTTGGGAATGTTGAATAATAGGTTGCAAGTAAGTCTTGATTGGTATTTGCGTGATACTAAAAATATGCTTGCACCAAGTAAAACAGCTCCTTCTGTATTGGGTACAACTTTTCCACAGGCAAACTCTGCAAGTTTACGTACAAAAGGTTGGGAACTGACTGTTAATTGGAATGGGAATATCGGTTCAGATATCAGATATAATTTAGGGCTGAATTTGTATGATAGTCGTTCCAAGATAACAAAGTATGATAATGCCCAGGGAATTTTAACCAATAATGGAAGTTTGGTTTTGAGAGAAGGAATGGAATATGGTGAAATATGGGGATTTACGACAGATCGTTTTTATACAGCAGATGATTTTGATGCTAATGGAAAATTAAAGGATGGAATACCTTATGTGGAGGGTATTACACAACCCAAACCAGGTGATATTTTATATGTGGATTATGATAACAATGGTATCATTAATGCTGGGAAAAATACAATTGATGATCCAGGGGATCAGAAAATAGTAGGTAATAATACTCCTAGGTTCCAGTATAATATCAATGGAGGAATCAGTTGGAAAGATTTTGATTTGAGTTTTATATTTACAGGAGTCGGTAAGCGTGACCTGCAGATGCCTGGATATTGGTGTGCTACGGGAACATTTACAGAGGCTGTTTATGATTATCAATTGAACTATTGGACAGAAGATAATGTCAATTCATATTGGCCTCGGTTGTACGGAGCTGGTGGTAATAATGGTGCTAATCAGAAAACTCAGACTAAATATTTGCTGAATGGTGCTTTTATCCGACTGAAGAATCTTACTTTAGGTTATAATTTACCTAAAAAGTTTTGTAATAAGATGTTGATCAAGAATCTTCGTTTTTATGTGAGTGGAGAGAATTTGTTTACGTTCCATCATTTACCGAAAGGGTATTATCCCGATGCGTTTGTATCTATTCCTGGATCATTATCTATGGCAACTGGAATACAAGGTGAAGGGTATACCAATTGGTCATATCCTTTGATGAGACAATTTGCTTTTGGCTTTAACTTAACATTCTGATTTTATGAAGAAAATATTTTATATAGCATGCGTTCTAGGATTATTTTCCTGTAATGACGACTTTTTAAATAAGACTCCTTTGGATCAAGAAACGGAAAAAACCTTGTTTCAGACTTATAATGGATGTCAAACTTATGCCTGGCAATTTTATTCTTGGTTTCCAGGATATGGAAAAGATCGCAATGAACTTTATGATGTTTATTCAGATAATGGTTTTCATGGAGCAGCCAATAATGAAAATAAGTATGGATGGGATAAAGTAACGAAGGCTAACTATACTTCAACAGGAAGTAATGGATGGAATTACTCAAGAATCCGTACTATTCAGGTAATGTTGGATAATTTGGATGCTTCATCAATGTCTGCTTCAGACAAAGAACATTGGAAAGGTGTATGTTCTTTCTTTAAAGCCAATGAATACTTTTCATTGCTATCTCGTTTTGGTCAAGCTATTTGGATTGACCATATGCTGACAGATAGTGATGAGGATGTTTTGTACGGTCCCAGTTTGGACAGATTATCTTTGGCTAACAAAATTCTGGAATTATTAGTTTACGCCAGAGATCATGTGAAGGAATCTGGTGATGGGGAAAATTCCGTAACACCGGATGTTGTGAATGCTTTAATTTCTCGTTTTGGATTGTTTGAAGGAACTTGGCAGAAATATCATCATATAGAAGGTGGTGATCCTGTTAAATATTTGCAGGCAAGTCTTGATGCATCATCGGTATTATTGCCTAAGTATCCTATTCATTCCAATTATAATGAAGTTTTTAATTCTTATGATTTGTCTGGAATAAAAGAAGTGTTGTTGTATAAGATTTATGTACCTAATAAGGGGCATAGCTTAATTCGTATAAATGGTTCTTCAGAATCATGGCAGGAAGCTTCATCTGATATGATTCAGTCTTATTTGTGTGAAGATGGTAAACCGATATGGACCAGTGATAGATATGAAGGAAATCCATTGACAGGCAATGATGTGATGAATGTTGAGTTTCGTAATAGGGATTATCGGTTGTATTATTCTATTTGTCCTCCTTTTAGAGTTAATACTTCTATTTCTACTCAGAAATGGATTCGTGAGCGTCCTATTACTGACTTTTATGATAAAACAGGTTCCGAACAAGATGAAGAGTATATCCAATTAATGGATGAAATTAATGCTGGTTCAAGTATCGGAAAATTTCTTCCGGTTCTTCAGTGGAATGATGAGATTGTAAGAGAACAGCCTCATTTTAGAGGAAGGTATCAAATGGGACAAGGGTATAGTGCCAGCAATGGTGGTTATTATCCATGGAAATATTATACACCGGATAATCAAAATGCTTATAGTGATACCGATGCTCCAATATTTCGTATGGGAGAAGTGTTAGTTAATCATGCAGAAGCTGCATGGGAATTAGGAATCTTTGATCAGAGTGTAGCCGATAACACGATTAATAAATTACGTGTACGCGCTCATGTAGCTCCGATGACGGTAAGTCAAATTGATGCTAATTTTGATCCGACTAGAGATAAAGGAGGTTATGTTTCAGTGAATGATCCGGTTGAAGGTCCAGAGGATTATGAAGTAGATCCGGTTTTGTGGGAAATACGTCGTGAACGTCGCGTAGAGTTATATGCAGAAGGATTTCGTTTCGATGATTTACGCAGATGGGCGAAAGGGCATTATATCAGTAAGACCCAATATGGAGCTTATGTTAAAAAAACTGATTATGAAAATGAACGTTATGTGACTGATCCTGACGTTAATAAATTTAATCTTCAGATTGTGGATGATGGAACGGGAGGAGGACGTATTTGTTTGTTTGGAACTCCCAATCCAGGATGGCTTAATAAATATTATCTATATCCTATTCCTATTAATGATCTGACATTGAATAATAATTTGCAGCAGAATCCTGGATATGAAAAACAATAAGAATAGATAATAGGATTTATTATTAGTTTTTCTGTTTAATTCAATATTATTGTTTCAAGGTGCAGAATTGTACGGATTAGTATATTTAATATGTAATAATTTGTCTTTTCTGTACCTGAAATATTAGTTCGTTATTTTCGTGTTGTTATATGTTACATAAGTGTCTTATATTTTTGTTATTATGTTTTTTACCAGGATATATATATGCGTTGCAACCAATATCTGATTTAGTAAAACGTATATTACCTGGTTATGAGGATAAGTTTTCATTTGAATTGCTTAATTCTGAAGTTAATAGAAATATATTTGAGATAAGTTCGAAAAATGGAAAAGTTTTAATCAAAGGTGATTCACCGGTGAGTGTAGCCTGTGGTTTGAATTGGTATTTAAAATATTATTGTCAGGTTAGTGTTTCTTTTTGTGAGGATCAGTTGAATTTACCTAAAGAGCTTCCGTTACCAGTGCAGATAGAGAGGCATGAAACAAAGCTTACACAGAATTTTTATATGAATTACTGTACTTTTAGTTATACAACAGCTTTTTGGGATTGGAAACGTTGGGAACGTGAAATTGATTTAATGGCATTAAATGGTATTACGTTACCGATGGCAATGGTAGGGACAGAAGTTGTTTGGAAAAATACTTTGATTCATTTTGGTTATTCTAATGAAGAAATAAAGGACTTTCTTTGTGGTCCAGCATATTTTGGCTGGTTATTGATGGGAAATATGGAGAAGTTAGGTGGACCTTTACCAGATGAATGGTTTGAACGTCAGGAACTCTTGCAGAAAAAAATTGTAAGCCGAATGCGAGAATATGGCATGAAACCTGTTTTTCAAGGCTTTTTTGGCATGGTTCCCAATAGCTTATCTTCTAAATATCCTTCAGCTAAGATTATATCTCAAGGAGAGTGGAATAAATTGCAACGTCCTCCTGTTTTATTGCCAGATGATTCTTTATTTGTTCAGATGGCTAAGGTTTGGTATACAGAGTATGAAAAACTATATGGTAAAGCGGATTTTTTTGGTGGCGATTTATTTCATGAAGGAGGAAGTACAAAAGATATTAATGTTACAGAGGTTGCCCGTCAAGTACAGTCCTCGATGTTAGCATATAATCCGAATGCAACCTGGATATTACAAGCATGGGGAGGAAATCCTAAAAAGGAATTGCTTGCAGGACTAGATCGACAACATACTTTAATTGTGGATTTATGTGCAGAATATTGGACTACTTGGAAAGATCGAAAAGGATTTGATGGCTTTCCATGGATTTGGTCTCATATTACTAATTATGGAGGCAATATAGGATTGCACGGACGTTTGGATGCTATTGCGCAAGGCCCTATTGCCGGTTTATGTGATCCGGATGCTTCAATTTCAATGCGTGGAATAGGCTCTACTCCTGAGGGAATAGAGGTTAATCCTGTTACTTTCGATTTAGCTAATGAAATGCGTTGGCGTATAAGTTCTCCAAGTATGGAAGAATGGATCAGAAAATATGCAAATAGAAGATATGGTGTGGATTCTGACTATTTACATCAGGCATGGCATATTTTTTATCATACAGCTTATGGGACTTATGAGGACCACCGCCGTCCGTCTGAGTCTGTTTTTTGTGCTCTTCCTTCATTGAAAGGAAATAAAATAACAGCTTCGTCATGGAGTCAGTGTAGAATCTTTTATGATCCTCAGAAATTTGCAGAAGGAGTTGCTTTATTTTTAAAGGAGGCTAAGCATTTAAAAAATGTATCAAGTTATTGTTATGATGTAGTAGATTTTGTTCGCCAATATATAGCAGATTTGGGTCGTGAATCTTATTACAAATTTGTGGAAGCCTATCAATCAAAAGACAAAGAAAAGTTTAATTATTGGTCTTCTCGTTTTTTGGAATTATTGAAGGATCAGGATCGGTTGTTGTCAGCTCATCCTTCCTTTAATGTTGGCAGATGGCTGAACCAGGCGCGTGCGGCTGGAAAATCATTAAGTTCGAAAGATTTGTATGAATATAATGCCCGTATGTTGATTGGAACTTGGTCCGAAGAACGTACTCCTGTTCGTGATTATGCGCATAAAGAATGGGGAGGAATGCTTCGTGATTATTATTATCCGCGTTGGGGAAAATATGTAAGTTATTTAAAAAAGAATTTGAATGGTGAGATAAGCAAACAACCAGATACTTATGAGGATGAGAGAATGTGGGTTCAATCTCATAAAGAATATCCAATAGAAGTAAATAATAATATCTGTTTAATTGCATCGGAAATATTTAGAAAATATTATCGATATAATTGCGACGGATATTAAAATGATTATTGAACTTATGTTGTGAATTTGTCATAAATAATAGAGTTTGCTATGATAAATAGAAAAAGTATATATAAATTTTTGTTATTCTTGCTTATAAGTACTCAGGTATGTAATATATGGGGACAGCAAGTAATAAAAGATAAATCTTTTCTTGCTTATATAAATGAGTGGGGGCATATTACTTCTTATATTGATACAAATAGGAATGATACTGTTCATTTTAGAAATGATCAATATGCCGGTTTTGCATTTGCTGGAATACAATTGAAACAGCAACAAAATGAGGGAAGTGTTTGGTATGAATTACTGACAGACAGTCTTAATTATCGGTTGGAGTATCAGAAAATGAATGGTCGGCTGATGGTAAAGGCTTCTATTGAAAATGTAACGAATGAAATTTTTGTTCCACAAAAAGGAATTAAACTTTTGATAGGTATAGATACTTATATGGATAAGTATCCTGACTGGAATAAAGACTATTTTCCTTCCATGTTGCGTTGTGAAAGAACTCATTTTTTGTCTTATTTCATGACTCCTGAAGGAAAACTTCTGGTGTTGGCTTCACCAGATGCTATACCTTCATGGGAAAATGAGTATCAATCTCAAAATATAAATATAAAGAATCATATAGTGTCACATGGCTTACATAGAATATATACTAGCTCTTTATATTTATTACACAGATTACCGCTTCCTGTTCGACATCCGCAAAATCTATTTTATTTAGGACCTGGAGAAAAAAGGGAAATAAGTCTTTTTGTCCAATCTGTAGATTCTTTAGAAAACGTAAATGAAGTTTTTCATGAAATAACAGATGCTCCTGTATTTGAGGCTGATATTTATACTATGCCTATAGGGAATACGTTTACAGGACGGTTATTTGGAAAGGATTTACGACGGATTGAGGTTATAACTCCCCGAAATGAAATAGATACTTTAAATATACAACCAGTTTCATCAGAAGAATATCATTGGTCATATAGTCCATTTTCCGGCACAGGTGAATATACTGTTTGTGCAATCACAGAAAAAGGGAAAATTGCTGAAATGAAATTATATGTACGTCCGGATTATTCTTTTTATTTAGATAATGCTCGTAAAGAAGCATTAAGATGTAAACCTACAACAACTCATCATGCTGAGTGCTTTTATCCTCTTTATTCTTATTTTTTGGCTCGGAAAAATATACCTCCATTGAAGGAGGATGAATTGGCAGAGCAAGTTTATGATAGTATTTTCCCTGTTTTGTATGATCAGCAAGTGGGCGAAATGAGGATGGGTAAGGGGCGTATTCAAGATGCGGCTACTATGGCTGGTGTGTTGGTTGATCGTTTCCAGGTTACTCATCAGACGGAGGATTTGGAAAATGCAGCAAAACTTGTTGATTATTTGATTCGTTGTCAAGGACTGGATGGTGGGTATTATAATCCTGATAGTAAGGTTCATTATACAAGTGTTATTTATTTGGCAAAGTCTATAATGGAAGTTATGAATGAAGAAAAGAAAATTGCAGAACATTCAGAGGAATGGATGGATAATTATCTGAGGCATAGGTCTTCCGTAATAAAAGCAATAGATAATTTGGCTGAGTATGGAGATAATATAGGAACAGAAGGACAAATGACTTTTGAAGATGGAATGATATCTTGTTCAGTAACTCAGTTGGCTTTGGCTGCGTTAAAAACCGGAGATAAAATGAGAAAAGATAGGTATTTAAAACAAGCTTTAGCTTTAAATAAAAAACATTACTGTTTGACCCAGAAATTAATACCTGATTCTAGAATGAACGGTGCGACCTTGCGTTTTTGGGAATATCAATATACTGTTAATTTGATGCACAATGCTATGAACTCCCCTTGTGGATGGTCAGCATGGAAATATTATGGTTCATGGTATTTATATTTGTTGACAGGTGAATATGAGTTTATGCGTGATTTATTGAATGGTCTTGGCAGTGCAATGCAATTATTAGATATAAAGACAAAAGAGTTACGGTTTGGTTTTTTACCAGATCCTTACATTGATGCATTTCAATATACTGAGACACCTGAAGGATCAAGAAATCCCCAATTAAATAGGGTAATATTGGGAGAACAATATATACCTCAAATAAGTAACTGGCATTATACAGATCCGTATGCCTGGCGAAAAACTAAGTTTGGAATAGATAATTTTGTACATGAAGTTTATAAGTGTATGGCTGAAACCATGATGGAGAATGCTTATATTATTGAGAAAGCTAATGGGAAATTAGAAGGTATTAATTGTAAATTAGATTATAGTCATGGTATTGTAAAAGTGCATTATACAGAACCATTAATAAAGAACCTACATGTCAATTTAAAGAAGCCTGTGTGCTTAGATATTGAGGGAAAGTTATATCAGGCTGATGGAATGAAATGGCTTGTAGGGTATCCAGATGATTTACAGCCTTTTTAATTGATACTTTAAACTTTGTAATTATGAAAAAAATTAGTATTTTCTATTCTGTTTTATCAGGAGTATTACCTATAACCTGCATATTATCTTCTTGTGTCACTAAAGAAGAAGTGAATAAGCCCAATATCATTTATATTCTGGCAGATGATTTAGGACGTTCTGATATCGGTTGTTTTGGTCAGGAAAAAATAGAAACCCCGAATATTGATCGTTTGGCTCAAGAAGGTATGTGCTTTACAAATCATTATAGTGGACAGGCTGTTTCAGCTCCGTCTCGTTGTTCTCTTTTTACAGGCTTGCATATGGGACATGCTTATATTCGAGGTAATGATGAGTGTACAGAACGGGGTAATGTATGGAGTCATGAAGCAATGTTAGCAGATTCTTCTTTGGAAGGACAGCGACCGGTACCTGCAAATACGGTGATGATTCCACATAAATTAAAAGAGGCTGGCTATACAACTGCATGTATTGGTAAATGGGGATTGGGATATCCGGGGTCAGTTAGTACGCCGAATAAAATGGGATTTGATTTTTTCTATGGCTATAATTGTCAGCGTCAGGCTCATACTTATTACCCTCCTTTTTTATGGCGTAATGAGCATCGTGAATATTTGAGTAATCATCTTTTAGAACCAAGCACAAAACTTGATGAAGGGGCTGATCCCCGTGATGAAAGGAGTTATGCTAAATACGTTCAAAAGCAATATGCTCCAGATTTGATGTTTCAAGAGGTTCTTGCTTTTGTTGAGCGTTCTAAAGATAAACCGTTTGCTTTATTTTGGACTACTCCAGTACCTCATGTTCCTTTGCAGGCTCCTGAAAAATGGATAAAACATTATGTAGAAAAGTTTGGTGATGAAGAACCTTATGTTGGGAATAAAGGTTATTTCCCTTGTCGTTATCCTCGTGCTACTTATGCTGCTATGATCAGTTATTGGGATGAACAGATTGGTAGTTTGGTTGATAAATTGAAAGAATTGGGCTTGTATGAAAATACCCTTATTATTTTTACAAGTGATAATGGCCCTACTTTCAATGGTGGTTCTGATTCTCCGTTTTTTGATAGTGCCAAGCCTTTTAAAAGTGAAGGGGGATGGGGAAAATGTTCATTACGTGAAGGGGGAATTCGAGTTCCGATGATTGCTTGCTGGCCAAACCATATTCAAGCAGGAACTAAATCTGATTTAATTTCAGCTTTTTGGGATATGATGCCTACCATGTGTGAAATTGCAGGTGTAGAATGTCCTCCAACAGATGGTATTAGTATGCTTCCAACGATGCTGGGGAATAATAGTGAACAACAGAAACATTTATTTTTGTATTGGGAATATCCAGAAGCAGGTGGACAGAAAGCTTTGAGAATGGGAGATTGGAAAGCATTTGTAAAAGATGTTCACAAAGGGAATCGTAATATTGAACTTTATAATTTGTCTTCTGACCCTCGTGAACAAAATAATGTAGCTGCTGAGCATCCTGAAATAGTCGAACAGGTTTTGGATATTTTCCGGACGGAACATACGGATGCGGAAATAGTACAATTTAATTTACCGGTTTGGTAGGTCCCTATTTACTGAATGTCCTAAAACTAATGTCAGAATGATGTGTGGATTTTGCATGACTATACTGTCTGGCAAGAACATGAGTAACAACTCAAAACTTTATCTGTATGCGGGATTGTAATACATTATAATGTGCTTTCCCTAGGGCTGAATATTGGTCTGTCTTTACATGCGAATAGTTTAACCGGAAGATAATATGTTTGTTAAGATAGTAATTCATTCCGGCGGAAAGATCCGTCAATGCGCCGCATTTCAGGTCAGAATCATTCAGATTCGTATGGTTAACGCGTACAAATATGGCTAGTGAGTTTTTATTTTCAGGGCATAATGGCAGGGCATCTCTTCGGTCATATCCCAGCCGGTTTCCTAAAATAAAATATCCACCTTCTATATATCCGCCATAAGCGTTGTAGCTGGGGCTGTTATTTCGCCTGATGATCATGCCCATAACCTCTCCCTGCAGGAAGAACTTAAGGTGATGGAAGATGGATTCGATGTTCCATTGATATTGGCATTGGCTGTGGCTGATTGTCGAGTCGAATACAAAAGGTACGGGCAGGTATGTGTCTCCCGTACCTTTTAATGAAATGCTTCTCTCTCCGGTTTCTGTATTCTTATCCGGGCATTTGTACAGGCCACCTGTTCCGATGTGGAGCAGGGTATGTGCATTGTCCAACGGTCTGTAGACGAAACGTAATGTAGCATTTACTCCTTGTTTGATATTCTTATGGAAGTTGAGACCATCTCCGCAGAATACGCTGCCTGATGCATAAAATTTTGATTCAGAATAGGTGTAGGATGCTCCAATTCTTCGACCGGGATAAAATATTTCTGCCACGTTGGCACCAGTCATGAACAGATAATCATTGGTACTGACAGACTGGTCCAGACTGAACATCCCTATCATATAGCCTATTCTCAGCATGTGTCCGTTTTTCGTTTTCTGCAAGAAGGCGTCTTTCAGTCTCACTTTGTTTGAAGCAAATCCTACATCCAATTTGGTGTACCATCCATCACCAAAATCGGCTTTGCCCGTAATACGCAGGTCTGATATGCCAACACCTGAATTGAAACAGGCGGGAGAAGCTGTAAAAATACCTCCATCTAGAAACAATCTGCCTCCTAAACTGTATTTTTTTCGGCCTGGACGGTTAGAACGACAGGGAGCAAAAATAACAGAGAAAGTACACGTATCAGATTGGAAGGTTTTTTCATGCTTGGTCAGTAAATTGGTTATGGTATTAGAAATCAGTATATTTTGGTAGAAATTATTTATTGGGTTTTAAAAAACTTTCTGGAAATGTCACTTCTTGTTCCGTATGATTCTTTACACGAATCCAGGTGCGGAATCCTTTTTCTCCTTCAGTCAGTTCAATGATACGGGCCCCGTTGGACAGATTGTTGTAAACGGTATTTCCACCTGTATAACGTCCGTAGGGTTCAATGGCTATGTCAGAACGTGGATCATCAGAAATGTAGTGTACATCGGTAAACTGGACGATTTTGAACTTTCCGTTGGCATTGAACTTTAAGTTTTGTGCACAGGCTAGTGTAGCCATGCATAATAGGCAATAGATACAAAGATACTTTTTCATTTTTCTGTTAATGTTATATTAAACTGATCAAAGGGTTGTTTACGCCATGCATATTGGCAGGTCGTTGGAGAAAGGGCAAATAAGGGAGAGAAAGTACGTACTGAAATTGTTTTTCCGTCCGGTTTGAATTCAAGAATACGCAGCCAGCAATCTCCTCCATTGCCAAACCATTGACCGTCGGCTGTTTGCGCGTTGAACATCATCTGGGCTACTTCGTTTCCTGAATGGTTTTTGTCCGTCCGGAAACTGACTTGTTGTGCATAGTCTGTAATGTGACATTCGTGACCGCAAATTACAAGCTTGATATTATCGGAAGGATAAACCAGTTTTTGCCATAAAGCTTCCGCATAGTTCACATCCTGCATCTGATAATTTTCCGTAATAAAACGTTTTCCTTCATAATCCAGGAAAGAGTGAGTAAGCAGTATCACTTTATGGTCCTTATATTTTTTATCCCCGATGATGTGTCTGGCCCATTCAATGGCTTCGTCTCTAGGTGCGAACTCAAGACTGAATACAAGGATTTTTCCCCATGTATCAGAAATGAATTCGTATACGGCGTTTTCGAGAGTAGGAAGTCCTTCGTAATTGTTTCCGGCAGCAATTAATGATTCCTGTAGACAATGGTTGCGTTCCGGATAAAAATAATATCGGAACTGTGTGAATCTTTTCTCGGAAGCTTTGTAGCCGTAGTCGTGATTGCCCGTACATACTACGTAAGGAACTTTACCATCGAGTTTTTCGAAAGAACGGGAAACAGCTTCCCATTGTTCCCGGCTTGTTTGGTCACCATTGATACCATCAGCCTGGATTATACTGTTTTGCTCTACCAAATCTCCTGTACAAAGTACATTTTTAATATGAAGTGTTTCAATATTATTAGCAATCCAGGCGGTCTGTAAATCAAAGAGAGGTTGGTTGGCTGCAAACTTGATGTAGCTTTGCGGGTCAGGAAGTAGAATCATGGAAAAGGATTTCTCGTCTTCCAAATTAGCATTGACCGGATAAACCTGAGCCTGTGAAATCAGACTGCAACATATCAATAAAAAAGCAGATAATATGGTTTTCATAATAATTTAACGTGATAAAAATATTAATATATTTATCCGAATATTAGAGGTAATAAAGTGTAAATTTATAGTATCAAATTATAGCATTTAAACGATAGCCCCTATGTTCCCCGGGCATAAAGTTACAGAGATTTATTGTATGGCCGATGATTTTTGCAAGAAATTTACGTTGCAACAGGAAAATTTATGATTGAAGACAGGAATAGAATGCCAGATATGAGGATATGGTACTTGCCATGTGTGAAAACAAAAATATACCCCAGCAAGATTTTCTTGCTGGGGTAATGTATGATTGATAAGAATCAAATCTTATTTGTCACCGCGGATAGCTGCGATACCCGGCAGGATCTTGCCTTCGATAGCTTCCAGCAAAGCACCACCACCAGTAGAGATGTAAGATACCTGGTCAGCCATACCGAACTTGTTGATACAAGCTACAGAGTCACCACCACCGATCAGTGAGAAAGCACCTTCTTTAGTAGCTTCTGCGATTGCTTCTGCGATTGCTTTAGAACCACCAGCGAAGTTGTCCATTTCGAATACACCGGCAGGACCGTTCCACAGGATAGTCTTGGCACCCTTGATAGCAGCCTTGAATTCTTCGCGAGTCTTAGGACCTGCATCCAGACCCATCCATCCGTCAGGAATGTTCTTGTCGTCGCAAACCTGAGTGTTGGCATCATTAGCAAATTTATCAGCAGCGATGCAGTCGCAACCCAGAACCAGGTTTACACCTTTTGCTTTTGCTTTTTCGATGATATCCAAAGCCAGCTGCAGTTTGTCGTCTTCAACCAGTGAGTTACCGATCTTACCACCCTGTGCTTTTGCGAAAGTAAATGCCATACCACCGCAGAGGATCAGGTTGTCTACTTTATCCATCAAGTTTTCGATGATACCGATCTTAGTAGATACTTTAGAACCACCCATGATAGCAGTGAACGGACGTTTGATATCTTTCAATACGTTGTCAACAGCCTGTACTTCTTTTTCCATCAGGTAACCCAGCATCTTGTGGTCTGTATCGAAGTAGTCAGCGATAACAGCAGTAGAAGCGTGTTTACGGTGAGCAGTACCGAAAGCATCCATTACATAGCAGTCAGCGTAAGAAGCCAGAGTCTTGGCAAATTCTTTCTGAGAAGCCTTCATAGCTTTCTTTGCATCTTCGTAAGCAGGATCTTCTTTTTCGATACCTACAGGCTTACCTTCTTCTTCCGGATAGAAACGCAGGTTTTCCAGCAACAGAACTTCACCCGGTTTCAATGCAGCAGCAGCTTCCTGTGCTTTAGCGCAGTCCGGAGCAAACTGAACCGGAGTACCCAGAGCTGCAGCAACAGCGTCAACGATCTGGCTCAGAGAATATTTAGCGTTTACTTTGCCTTTGGGTTTACCCATGTGTGACATGATGATCAGTGCACCACCGTCAGCCAAGATTTTTTTCAGGGTAGGCAGGGCACCACGGATACGGGTGTCATCAGTAATTTTACCTTCTTCGTTCAAAGGTACGTTGAAGTCAACGCGAACGATTGCCTTTTTGCCGGCAAAGTTGAATTTGTCAATAGTCATCATAATTCCTTATTTTAAAAAGTTGTTTGAATCTTATTTTCTTAGATGCAGCGCAAAGTTAAGAAAAAAATGTAACAGGTGTGATTTTGATGAAATTATTTTCGCCAGATGTGTTATTTTATCTGAATATTGGAACAGCAGGACAAAAAAAGCCGTCTGTTGCAGAATTGCAGACAGACGGCTCGCGTGTTGTTCTGTATTTAGAATTGATAGTTGAGGCTCAGTCCGAATACCTTGTTGGTGCGGCTGTATACATCCGTTCCCGGCATTCCTGTACCGTTATAGTTGTCTGAGCTTTTTTCGTAATCTTCATAATTTGTCCAAAAATAAGCAATATCAATGCTCCATGCTTCGCTGAGTCTGGCTCTGGCACCGAATCCCAGTGAGTAAGAACTGCAATAGAAGCTGGTGTCTGTCTGGAAATCATCACTCAGTCCGTAACTGGTCTTCTGGAATCCTCCGCTGACAGTCAGCATTTTGACGATATCCCATTCGATACCGGCCAGGTATTCATGGGTTCCGTGTGTCAGGGTTTTCTGGCGGTCGTTGAGCATACCTGCACGTTTGTCATCGAAGAAATGATATTCTACCGAAGCTCTCAGGTTAGGCAGGATTTCATAACCGGCAGCTACACTGAGGTAAGCCGGGATGTCACTCGGTGTCTGTTCACCGTCTGCATAGGGCTTAAGTACGGATTCCGGTACACCATCCGGCACCAGCAGTTTGTCGGTCTTGTTTTCTATGTTCAGGTTGGTCTTAAATTCATATTTGGCAGCCAGGTTCCATCGTCCCAATTTTGCATCGATGCCGATGATCGGAGTGAGTCCCCATCCGCTCTGGTCGCATTTCAGCTGTAGATCAGCAAGTGTCTTTCCACCATAACTTTCTTTCATTTTTGCGATGAGGTAACCTTCGTAGCCACTTTTCACATAGTTCATGCGTCCTCCGGCAAACACGCTCAGCCAGTCATTGATTTTGTAGCTCAATCCCAGTTGTACACCATAGATGTATTGCTTTCCGTCCATAGCCGTATTGATGTCATACATGGAAGGAGTGACCAGTCCTTGTGACTGCTGGGCAATCAGGCCTGCAGCCATGGCATCAAACATGGGAAGTCCGTTGTCGAAGGATGCTTTTCCTCCTCCGCCCGTGATGGCAAATCCGGCAGAGATTACCCAATTGTCACGTTTGTAAGCACCGTGGAAACTGGGGATAAGCGGAGCTGAAGCTGTTCCTTTATAATATTTCTCGGTGATATTTCCATCTTGAGTCCAAAGCGGAGTACTTGCATGAATTTCACGGGTCTGATAGGCACTCTGTCCTGTCAGTGACAGGTGGAATCCGTCTTTAGGCAGAAAAGCCAGTCCGGCGGGATTGCTGTATACTCCGTCTACATCGATGGAAGCTCCTCGTGCCACCATACGGAGAAAAGCTGCATTCTGATTCGTATTGGTCAAATAGTCTCCTGCAAAAGTTGGATTTGAAACGATCATTGTCGCTGCACCGATCAGCAAAAATTTCTTTGTTGACATGTAAATCTCTTTAAAATTCGGCTGCAAAGGTAGTTTAAAAGGACATGTGAACCAAATATTTGTTCTTTTATTTCTTACTAATCATTCAAAATGAAATTGTTTTATTTGTAACTATTTGAAGCGAAGTAGCTTTTGAGAATTCTGTTTCGTTTGCTTGCTTTGTTCTCTTTGCAAATATATTGCTAGAATGTGCAAATTTTGTGACAAGCAGTTTATTTTTAAACCTCTATCTTTGCTATTGTATTATTAACCTTGTGTGCTATGGTGTATAACTTACATATTACGACAGATGAAGCAGGCGCCTTGCTGGAGTTGAGTGATTCATTGGCCGATCAGTTGGAAGGAGTCGTTGAAGCATTCAATCACACTATCCATCCGGCAGGAGGCTACAGAATCTATGAAACCATTCATCTGGATGCAGACGGATTTGTGCTGGAAGGTATACCTTTTCATACAGGACACAAAATAGCTCATGCTTTGAGGGGATCGTCGTCATTGGCGGTCGTATCAATTACGTTAGGTGAAGATATTTCCCGATTGATCGAACAATATAATAAGGAGTTTGATTTTATCACGGCTTACTGGCTGGATAAGCTTTCAAACTGGGCCCTGGAGCAGCTGATGCGCCTGCTGAAACAGGAACTTCGGGAAGAAGTGGCGAAAGATCATCTGAAGATCACCTCTCACTGGGGGCCCGGATATTGTGGCTGGGACTTGAAAGAGCAGGAAAAACTGTTGCCTTTGTCCGGTGCTGACCAGTGGGGAATTACCTTGTCCTCTTCCATGCTGATGCGTCCTGTAAAATCCATGAGTGGAGTTGTCGGCATAGGTGATCAGGTGATTTATAAAGAAAGCGGTTGTGGAGACTGCAGGTTGCCTAATTGCGCTTATCGTTCTTTAAAGTGGTAAAAATGAAGCAGTGTCTATTACATATTGAACCTTTGGGAGTAACTCTTTCTGCCGACAGAGGGACATCTCTTTATGAAGTGCTGAAAAACTGTCATCTGGAATTTCCCTGTGGGGGAAAAGGACTGTGCGGTAACTGTAAGGTACGGATTCTTTCCGGACAGGTAGAGAAAACAGAAGTTCACAGGGCATTCCTCGAACGGAAACATTTGTCCTCGGAATGGTGTCTGGCCTGTCTGACGGTGCTGACGGAAGACCTGACCATCGAAATACCTGAGGGGGCGATGGACATACAGACGGATGAGTCTGAGATTACAGGAAACGGCGGGAAAGAGGAATATGCCGTTGCTGTGGATGTCGGATCCACAACGGTCGTTTCCCAGCTGGTGGCGTTGCATACGGGAAAGGTACTTGCAACCTGCAGCGGAATCAATCCTCAGACAATCTACGGAGCAGATATCATATCCCGTATTGCCTTTGCGGTGTCGGATAAGCATCAGGCCGCTCTTCTGCGTGATTTGTTGCGTGAAGAGATCGGAAAACAGATTGCTCAGATGCTCCGTGAATGTCCCGGTTGTATTCCATCCCGGATCCGGTTGGTTGGCAATACGGTTATGCACCATTTATTCGCAGGCTATGATGTCCGTCCCTTGTCCGCAGCACCTTTTCAGTCACCGCTGAATGACGGATACAGGTACTTGCCTTCTGAATTAGGATGGGATCTGCCGGATCGTTGTTCCGTCGAGTTTCTTCCCAACATCAGTCATTTTATCGGAAGCGATATTCTGGCGGGAATCAAAGCCTGCGGTATGGCTGACTCTGATGAATATGTCCTGCTGATCGATCTGGGAACCAATGGAGAGATGGTTGCAGGCAACCGGCAAAAACTGTGGTGTACTTCTACTGCTGCAGGGCCGGCTTTTGAAGGTATTAATATTTCGTGTGGGATGCGGGCTTCCGACGGGGCTATAAGCGGAGTGGAGTTTGAAGATGGAAAGTTTGTGGTGACTACTATCGGAGGAGAAACCCCCAAAGGCTTGTGTGGAAGCGGACTGGTTGAGGCCGTTGATTGTTTGTTGCAGCAGGGTTTCATTGATTTTACAGGGATGACAACCGATGAAAAGGCAGGAGATTTTCAGCTGGCGGACGGAGTGTTCCTGACTTTGGCCGATATCCGTGAGTTCCAACTGGCCAAGGCTGCCATCGCAACAGGCATTTCCTTCTTGCTGAAATACAGTGGAATCCGGATGGAAGATCTGACCCGTGTGTATGTGACAGGAGGACTGGGCAACCACCTGAATGTAGATAAAATCAAACGTCTGGGGCTTTTGTCCCAGGTTCCGTCTGACCGGTTTCAGGTCTTGCCCAATGCAGCCCTTTGGGGATGCAAACTTTCTTTGACCGGACAGGACACTGCCGGCTGGAAAGATATTTTGCAGCGTCTGGTCTATTGTCCTCTTGAAACAGCAGCGGAATTTCAGGACCTCTATTGTGAGCATTTGTTTTTTCCTTATGAATAATTTTAAAGATAACAGGATATGAAAATGAAGAAACATTTAATTTTGAGCATGCTGTTGCTGGGGTTTGCAGGCATGCTGGAAGCGGAGAATGTGCAGCGTACCCTGCCGGATGTCGTTGAGGGAGTCCGTGACGAGGTGATTTCCCTGAACGGAGAGTGGCAGTTTCAGTATGCTCCGGGAGAGAAATGGGAACGTGTGACGGTTCCGGGGGAACTGGCCATGCAGGGATATGGCATTGAGCATGATAAACCGGTTTTGTATAAGAAGACGGTTCTTGTTCCGGCTGACTATCGGGGCAAGCAGGTGATTTTACGCTTTGACGGAGTTTATTCGTATGCACGTCTGTGGGTCAACGGCAAGCAGGCTGCTGAACATGCCGGAGGATTTACCCGCTGGGAAACGGATATCACCTCTTTGACCCGCATTGGAAAGAAAAACGAAATCCGTCTGGAAGTAACCGACCGGCTGAATGACATATCTTATGCTTCAGGATACGCCCATCATCCTATCGGAGGAATCTTGAGAGGTGTTTCCCTCTATGCACTTCCGGAAAGCAACATGCGGGATTTCTTTGTTGAGACCTTGCTGGATGATGCTTATCAGGATGCTGATCTGCGCATTGTTTATTCCATGTCTGCCTCTGCCAAGGTTTCATTTACCTTAAAGGAGAAGAAAAGCGGCCGGGTTTGTCTGGAGTCTGGTGTTCTGGCCTGTCAGCAGGGAGACAATGAACATCGTTTCAGAATCAGCCGTCCGGAGTTGTGGGATGCTGAACATCCGAACCTTTATGTCTTGCAGGTGAATGTCCAGTCGGCTGACGGCGGATATTCGTTTGAACGTGAAATCGGTTTCCGGAAGATTGAAGTGAAAGGTGACCGCATGCTGGTCAATGGCAAGCAGGTGAAGCTGCGTGGAGCCTGCCGTCATGACATTCATCCTACGTTGGGGCGTACTTCTACTCCGGAACTGGACAGTCTGGATGCAGCGCTGTTCAAGCGTGCCAATATGAATTTTGTCCGGACTTCTCATTATCCTCCCACAGAAAGTTTCCTGAAATATTGTGACTGGGAAGGTATTTATGTAGAATGTGAAACGGCGGTTTGTTTTGTGGATACTTACCGTCAGAAGAATTATGCTCCCGGAAAGAGTCAGGATGATCCGGAAGCTACTGCCCAGTATCTGGGTCAGCTGGAAGAGATGGTCGCTACTTCCCGTTCGCATGCTTCCGTGCTTTTCTGGTCGATCGGTAACGAATCCGTTTATGGAAAGAACTTCCAGCTGTCGTATGACTGGCTGAAGAATGAAGACAAGACCCGTCCGGTGATATTCAGTTACCCGGGACTGGTGGAAAAAGGAAAAACAGCATTCGACCTGTTAAGCATGCACTATCCCGGCTGCGACGGTACATTGTCCCAGTTTAATGTTTCTACCCGTGGTTTCCAGGGAGAAGGAAAACCGGCTCTGTTTGATGAGTGGGCGCATGTTCCTTGCTACACGTATACGACCTTGCAGGATGATCCCAATATTCGGGGATTCTGGGCAATCTCTCTGGATAAAATGTGGAGTAATCTGTTTAAGGCGCCGGGTGGCCTGGGAGGAGCTATCTGGTGTTATTCCGATGAAACGTTTATGCTGCCTGTTCCGAAGAAAGGAACCTCTTACTGGATTGAGTTTGCCTATACCAAGAAGCCGAAAGACTTTAACGGCAACTGTGTCGGTTACGGTGAATGGGGAATCGTAGATGTATGGCGGAGAGAAAAGCCCGAGTTCTGGGGAACCAAGAAGGCATATTCTCCTGTCCGTGTGCTGAAGACTCAGGTGGGAGATGTTACCAGAAATACTCCGATACTGCTGCCGGTCTTTAACCGTTTTGACCATACGAATCTCAATGAGCTTACGGCTAAGGCCACTTACAAGGGACAGACTTTTGACGTAACTCTTCCTGATCTGAATCCGCATGACAAAGGTGTGTTGAGCGTGCCGGCTCAGGCCTGGGAAAATGGAAACAGCTTCCTGCTCGAATTCTTTGATGCAGAAGGACGACTGATTGATGCGGAAGAAATAGCCATAGGAAATCCGGTCCGGCCGGAATATCTGAATGCTTCCGGCAATTTGAAGCTGATGGTTGAGGATACGGACGGATATCTGAAATTAAAAGGAAAAGGTTTTGAAATTCCTTTTAACAAGTCTACCGGACTGATGGAAAATGTAACTTCACATGGAGAAATTGTCATCCGGAAAGGTCCGTTCCTGAATCTGGATTTGAATGTGAACCACCTGACCGGAGCAGAGGTCCGTGACAAAGCCCAAAACTACATTGTTGCCGACAAGGACTGGAAGAAGAAGGATTTTCGTTACGCGCTGAAAGGCTCGGAATGCCATGTCTTCCTTTCCGGAAACTATTTGGGTGTTGATCTGGAACTTCAGATGACTGTGGAGGCTGACGGAACAGTAACATTCAACTATCAGACTCAGGGAGAACCGAACGGCTGGCTGAGAGAGGCCGGATTGAAGTTCTATCTGACGGATAATTTTGCAGAGCTGGAATGGAAACGTGACGGATACTGGTCTTATTACCCGGAAGATAATTTTGCCGGAAATGCAGGACAGACTCCTTTATATAATAAGAAAAAAGTGGAATATGGGGAAGATCCGCAACAGCCCTGGAATATGGACACCTATAATTATTACTATTTCTCAGACAAGGGAGCCATCTGTCAGCGTCCGTTGACGAATAAGGCAAAGGGAATGAAAGAGAACATTTATGAGTATCAGCTGAAAACTGCGGATAATCATTTGCTGACCGTTCTGTCGCGTGAAGGCAGTCTGGGATGCAGAATGAACAAGATGTCGGATGACCAGCTGATCCTTTATGTCAATAATCGCTGGGACTACCCTGAAATAGCCTGGGGTGATTATTGCAAGGAACTGGAGGTAACTCCGGTTTCCGGACTGATCAAAATACGTTTATGAAACCTTTTCTCAGGTAGATTTTCTGAGGTAATATTTGTTTGGCAAGTCTGATTGATCAGACTTTGAATGAATCCTCTGTTCCGGCTTTCCGTTGTGAAGGCTGGGGCAGGGGATTACTTTTTTTGTGGATTGGACAAAAGATTGGTTCTGTTATTAGGGAAAGGCATGGAGAAAAAATAAGGCGTTAATAATAAAAAATAATATTTTATATTAGACATTATATAGATTAATTTGTTATATGACTCATT
>ULSB01003965.1_pt1 | contig 21654 bp, 26 predicted proteins | sample 1955741 | NCBI WGS metagenome assembly ULSB01 (sample SAMEA4835691, study PRJEB28245) | human gut metagenome | biome: gut microbiome; material: fecal sample | place: Denmark | collected 2008
CCGTATTCTTTCATCTTGTTGTACAATGTCGTGCGGCTGATGCCCAGCAGTCCGGCAGCCATTTCGCGGTTCCCGTCCGCCTGTGCCAGTGCCCGCACGATGCGTTCCCTTTCCTCATTTCCGTCTTTCAGCAGCAGGGAGCTGCCTGCCTGTGCCGTACTTTCCGCTTCCAGCCTGTCGGCTCCTATCAGCCTTCCTTCCGTCAGCAGGACAGCGGAACGCACCGTCTGTTTCAGCTCCCTCACATTTCCTGCCCACATCCGCCTCATGAGTTCCTTTTCCGCCTCCTTGTCGAATCCTTCCGTATGCCGTCCCAGTTCCTCGTTGGCAAGCTCCCGGAAAAACTCCGCAAGGGGCAGTATGTCTTCCCGGCATTCCCGCAACGGCGGTATCTTGATGACGAACTCCTTCAGGCGGTGATACAGGTCCCGCCGGAAACGTCCTTCCTCCACTGCCTTCTCCAGGTTCTCGTTGGTCGCCGCCACGATGCGCACGTCCGTTTTCCGCTCGCGGGTGCAGCCCGTCGGACGGTAGCATTTGGTCTGCAGTGCACGCAGCAGTTTCTGCTGTACCTCAGCGGGCAGGTTGCCCACCTCGTCCAGAAACAGCGTGCCGCCGTCAGCTTCCGCCATGCAGCCCTTCTTTCCGGTTATGGCTCCCGTAAATGCGCCTTTCTCGTATCCGAACAGCTCGGATGCCGCCAGCTCCCGTGTCAGCATACCGCAGTCTATCGCGACAAACGGACCTTTCTGCCGGGTACTCTGCGCATGTATCTTTTCTGCTATATGTTCCTTTCCCGTACCGTTTTCTCCAAGTATCAGCACTCCTATATCTGTCGGGGCTACCAGTGAAATACGGCGGTCGATTGTCCGGAATGCGGCACTTCTGCGCTCCAGTATGGGCACGGTATGCCTTCTTTCCGTTTTGCGTACCAGTTCTCTTATCCTCGGAAGCAGCTTTTCCTGCAGCAGGGTCTTGGGGATATAGTCCTCGGCTCCCAGCCTCATGGAGCTGACCGCCGACGCGACCTGCGCATAGTCGGTCATGATGACAAACGGGTTTCTGATACCCGTTTCCCGCATCCGCTCCAGCACTTCCGTACATTCCCCGTCAGGCAGACGCAGGTCCGACAGGATGATGTCCTCTTCGTCCAGTTCTGCCAGCAGCCTCCGTGCCCCGGCGCAGTCGTATGCCGTGCGGGTCTCGTAGCCTGCCTTCTCCAGCATTCCGCAGACATGGTCGCGGAATACCGGATTGTCTTCTATCACTATTATTCTTCCCATACCGTTCTCTCCATTTCCTTTCGGGCGAGCCGGATGATGGTTTCGCCCTGACCGGTTACTTTTCCGGCATACTTCCTGATTTCTTCTGCCGTCCCGTTTCCGTGGAGCACGTCATACAGCTCCTGCAGCGGCCCTTCGGCATGTATCAGCATCCACGAGCTGCGGATATGGTGTATCCAGTAGTCCAGCCTGTCCCTGTCACATCTTTCCGCTTCCTCCCGTATGGCGGCCATTTCCTTCTCCGTTTCCCTGACCAGACATTCCAGCCTCTGCCGCTTGTCGCCGTATGCGAACAGCGGGCCGAGGTCTATGCGTGGGGTGCTGTCCTCGCCGATGCATTCTTCCGCGGCTGCCAGCAGTTCGTCGATGGAGAACGGCTTGTACAGCACGGAGCCGAAGCCCGCGTCTGCCAGCTCCTCTTTCGTGATGCTTTTCGAGCCGGTCACCACCATCACGGGGATGGTGCGCGAGTTGCCTATGTCCGATGTACGGAGCAGTTCCAGCACCTCATAGCCGCTTGCGTCCTGCATCTTCAGGTCCGTGGTCAGCAGGTCATAGTGTCCCTCGCGCAGCTTCTCCGCCATTTCCCCCGTGCTTGTGCAGGTGTCGCAATGCACCCCGTTCTGCACGAATATGTCATGTATCATCCCCAGTATGATGCTGTCGTTGTCCAACGACAACACCGAACATCCGCCCAGTCTTGTCTGCTTCGCTGCTGCCTTGCGGTCTGTCTCATCGGCTTTCTCCGCCTGGGGCAGCGGCAGCACCACGCTGAAGCGGCTGCCCGTGTTCCGTATGTTCTCTACCGATATGCTGCCCTCCATCAGTTCCGCAAGGCTTTTCACTATCGACAATCCCAGCCCGAAGCCGTCCTGCGTGGCGGCATTGCTCAGCCGCTCGAACGGCTTGAATATCTGTTCCCGTTTGTCCTTGTCTATTCCTCCTCCGGTATCTTCCACCGCAAGCGTGAATTTCCCTCCGGCATACAGGGCGGTCAGTGTCACGCCTCCACGTTCCGTAAACTTCAGTGCGTTCGACAGCAGGTTGCTTCCGATGCGCAGTATCAGGTTCCTGTCGCCCATGACCACCTCGTCAGCGGAGTTGTTCACCCTGAACTCCAGCCGTTTTTCTTCCATCCGTACGGCAAACTCCGTTTCCAGCGTTTCCACCACTCCCGCCAGTCTGAACGGCTTCACCCTGACGGTCTCCTTTCCGTTGTCTATGCGGTAGTAGTCCAGCAGGCTCTCCATCAGTGCCCCCATACGCTCCGCCGACTGCCGTATATGTTCCGCGTGTAGCGCCGTTGCCTTCCGGTTCCCGTCCTTCAGTATCAGTTCCGCATTGCCGCGGATGGCGGTCAGCGGTGAGCGCAGGTCGTGCGTCACCGTCTGCATGATGTTTTGTCTGCTATTTATCAGCTCTTCATTCTCCCGGACCGACCTGCGCAGGGTCTCTATCAGTTCCTCCCGCTGTTTCCGGTCGCTGATGCGGCGGTGGATGTCCCTACGGACTACTGCATACAGCAGCACGGCACACAGGATACCCGCCGCCGATATGCCGCATATCAGTGCGAATGCCGTTTCTCTCAGTTCCGCTACCCGCATGTGCCTTTCTTCCATGCGTTCCGTCTCGTCCTGTCCGATTTCCCGTATCAGCCGCGAAAGGTTCCGGTTCAGTATGCTGTTGCGTATTTTCAGTGAGTCTGACAGATGGGAGAATGCCTGTTCCTGCTCTGCCAGTGCTGTACGCATCTCTTCCTCAAACCGCCGCATCTCCGCAATGTGCCGGGTGTTGGGCGCCGTGCTCACCCGTGTGGTCGTGCGTGCCGGTTCTGCTTTCTTTTTCTTTCGGAACAGGCCGAACAGCCCGCCCCGTTGCTTTTCCTCTTCCGGTTCGGTGCGCTCCGTCACTGTCGTTGTCCGTACCGATGCGGTCTGTTCCAGTCCGGGCAGGTGGCGTTCCAGCAGGCTGTCCATGCGGTGCGCCGTGGTCGGCAGTTCCACCATACGTCCTATCAATCTGCGCTTCTCGTGCAGTAGCTTCACTATGGTGTCTATTCTTGCCCTCTGGCTCGGCTCCGTGTAGTATCTCCTCAGCCTTTCCATCACTTCCGTCGTATGGGAACCCCTGCTGTCGTATGCCTTCATGTCGGAGTCGTCCCACAGCATGGCACGGTCCGTGTCAAGAAACAGGGCGATCAGCCCCCTGTATGCTTCGCCGGCGGCTTCACGCTGCATAAGCAGGCTCCGCTCTTCCGCTTCCGCCTCCTCGAATACCCGCTTCTCGTACCATACTGCCATGACCAGCCCCAGTATGAGCATGCCCAGTATGACATATCCCGCAAGGATTTTCAGGTGGAGGGGATAATTATCTTTCTCTGCTTTTTCTTCCATTGCATTATAAGTGCTTGTACAATGCAAAGTTAAGCGGGAAACAGGGGTTTGTCTGTTCAGCTTTCTGTCTTATTATTTCAGTTTTCTGTCATTCCGGTGTTTTTCCCGCAGTTTTGTAGGCGGGGCATTGAAGTTTCTCCGGCAATATTCCGAAAATGTGGACTCGTTTCTGAATCCGTTACGCTCGCTTATTTTGGATATGGGCAGGTCCGTATGAAGAATATTTTCCAGTATTTTCTTTTTTTTCTGTTCGCGGAGCCAGTCCGCTACCGTCATTCCGAACGCCTCCTTGAAATGCGTGCGGAAAGCGGTGTTCGACATATGGCATCGCTTTGCCAGTTCTTCTCCGGTCATTTGCGTGGTTGCCCTTGCCAATACCATTTCACGGAATCCCGAAGCCTTGAAGTCGGGAAGGTAGCGTTCCGCTTCGCGGAAACCGCTCTCACTCATGAAGCTGCCGCCGTTCTGTTTCGGACACAGGAAACGGTCAAATTCTTTTAGAAAAGTTCCCGTCATCAGATTATAGAGAACATTCAGGTGGGGATATTCTCTGTTTATTGCCGCATGTATGCGGGCGCACGAGAGCATCCCCCGGCTGTCCTGTACCTTGCAATAGTACATGAAGGTATCCACTACATAGCCCAGCACCTTGTTGTCCGGACAATAGCAGGCAAGAATATACAGGACAGCTTCCGCCGGGGACACCGGCGACGGGTTTATATGGAAACTGTCAAGTCTGGCTATAAGCCATTGCATGGCGGGTATATTTTTGGAAAGTCGTTCAAGTTCAGCCCATGTCCCGAAGCGGTAGATATCCGCGTGCCGTAACGCATGTGCCGTTTCGGTCATCCATAAATGCCAACCGGTTTCCCTTGCGGCATTTTCAAGTCTCTCATATAGATTGTTGTTGTCTGTTTTCTTCACTTTTCCGCCCTTTCTTGTCGATATAATACCATTCGTCGCTTTCCCAATAGTGGTATTCTCCGTCCGAACCCGGAACTTCTTTCATCTCTCCCTTGTCGGTTACTTTTGCCTTGCCGTTCTCGAATGGGAAGCCGAAGGCGAAGCGGGGCTTGATGACCGTCCTGCCGCTTTCGTCTGCGTACCCGATACGCCCTCGCTTGTCCACGATACGGTACAGTCCCTCGCTGACATAATCGTTGCCGTTGTCACATTGAAACACGCCGTAGTGTTTCATGGAACTGCAACCGCATAATAACATTATCGCAATTATCGTTGGAATTTTTCCCATTGTATAAATCTTAAAATATCAGAACCTGAACTGTTATCCTTCTTCCTGCTCATTGACATACTAAGAAAAGCCAAAGACTTATGCCTAAATCAACTTATATTTCCGTCTGAAACCCATCTCTGCTTTTCATTTTCGCAAAAATACTGTTTTTGCAGCAGATAAAGAGCATACGGCACATTGTTTTTTGGCATAACGTAATGATTAAGTGGGCGGAAAACATTATTTTTGTGTTCGGAATCCTTTTAATTATAAGTATGACGATTACCGATATATACGAAGCTATGAACGGCAAGGCAGAATCTTTTTTCGAGTGGTTGCAGGCTCACCCGAAATATGGGTTGCTGTTTGGTGTCGGGCTGCTTGCCCTATGGCTTGCAGGGTTGCTGTTCCGTTGGAAATGGGCATGTGAGTGGCAGTTTCATGGAAAGCTATGGTTCTTTGATGATTGTAAACCCGAAACACGCCGACGGATTAAGATAGTGCTGGTCAGCGTTCTGATTATCCTCATATTGGTCGATTTCTTTGTATGGAGGTGAGAGCATGGATAAGGACAATCGGAAATACCGGTTCTGCTTCATCGACTATATGTGGTATGTAGCCGAAAAATGGAGCGAGCGAGAGTATGGCAATCTCAATGGAAGAATGTCATACTGATGTTTTACCTCGGATTTATATATAGGGCATGACAATGCCTGCCGCTACTGCCACTGCAATGACAACGGCATAGTACACCGCTATCGCTTTTTTCCAATACAGAGGACGCAAATCAAGTTCTTCCCGGATTTCCATTCTCCAGTTAGAAGGTTTGAGCTGAAAGTCGGAGGTGCACCATATTGCTACAGCTGCCCATCCGATTAGAATGGTGAAAATTATTTTCTGACCGTTATTCGGTTCATCTTTTAATGTAAGTAATGTCACCAAAATTAATGAGAGATAGGGAAGGCAGATTATCCCGCCAGCCCGACGATCCACCCAATCATGCACCCCTTTCTTTCGCAGCATATCGTAGGCAAGGATGTATGCGGTTTTATGTATCATCGCAATCAGACGAAATAAATGAGGTCTTCTTGTTTCTGCTCTTTTCATGCTTTTGTAGGTTTTAAAATTCCATATCTTCCGTCCATTCCAAAGAATCCACCGGACAAAGTTCTACTTTCTTCATTTCGTACCAAACGGTCAGCAATACCCTAATGCTGTCAGGCGTATATCCTTTAATCCATGTACATTCCGCAAATATCCGTCTGCCGTCTCTGATTTCCTCGATGGTGGCATAGTCCTGTAACCCTGCACGAAACTCTCCATCCATGTCCGTCTCCCTTACTTGCATGGTATAGACCGGTTGCCCGTAACGGGTCGTGTGCTCGCCTTGGTCAATCAGACGCTGCAAGGCTTCATTAGGTGTTTCCTGACGGGCGCCTATGGCAAAACGTAGTGAAAGGTAATCCCTCCACCTTTGCGGTACTTCAGTCCGCTCATTTTCCGGCGGCATTGTCTTATCGGAAAAAGCGGGAAACACAATGTTCGCCGCCACCACCATAGCCACGATAACTGCCCAATAGACCACTATTGCCCGTTTCCAATAACGGGGACGCTCACGGAGTTCCTGCCGGACTTCCTTGCATATCTTCTTGTCGTCCCAAAATCCCAAAGGGATGGCCGACAGCAGCACCGCCAGTCCAGCCAGACCGTAGAAGACTACCTTTTGTGGTACGTTTACCGGATGTACATACCCGTCTTGCCCCTTTGCAGCTAAGAGAATGCCGGCCAACAGGACGAATTCCGGGAGGATGCTCAGGAAGTATATTCCGGCAGCTAATGCTTTTCGCTTCCTTTTATTGTTCCATTCCGTGAAATACGCGTATGGAATTTTATGCAACATCACCAATACACGGAAAAATCGGCTGAAAATATTTCTTTTATTTGTCATTTGAGTATTGCAGTTATCCATTTCAGAGCAGTTCCTAATAAAACCATTGCGGGAATAATCAGCAAATAGAGGGGGAAAAAGAACAGGTTACGCCGTAAGGGACTGAACTTGCGCCCCGCATAGTGCTGCATGACCGCTTTCCGCCGGGAAGGCGGGTATATTTTGCCGAACAGACGGTCTGTCATGAAGACAGAAACGGAGGACACGATTAGAAGAACGGCTCCAAACACCTCGAATGCCAAGTCATCCAGAAAATGACCGCCTATGGTCAGAACCGGCATGAATATAAAAAACGTGATACAGGCCCACAGCATATCACTCCCACGGGGTTGTTTGAAACTGACCTTGTGATAATGCTCCCATGTTATTTCTCCCAACCAGAACAGATAGTCGAAGAAATAATAATGTCGTTCTTGCTCTTTATATTCCTGTTTCTTCATAAGGTTTTCCGTTTATCTGATTTCCTTTCGCAAAATAGCAGGTCATAACCCGTATTTTCCGATATAACAGCAAAATAAGAAAAAAAAGACCACAAAAATCATATATAGAATGGACAAAATACTCCATTTCAACTTTTGAGGTTCATTTTCAACTTCCTTCTTTATACGCTCAAAGGCCCTGTTTTTGCACATGGTACGGTTGCGAAGCCGTTCAATGGTTAACATCCCTAACATATAAAATGCGAAAAACAATGGTTCGTATTCTTTTGATAATACTTTATCCACAGATTTATCGATAAGTATTAATATCCCAAAATACAAAAGCATATCAAAGGATGCTACAAACAACATTGCAGCATATTCGTCCGCACCGTCACGACCTATTATTCTGCGTCGGATCTTAAAGAACTTAATATAAATATACTTCCATACATTCATTGTTCAACTGCAAATAAGACTGGTATCATTTTTTGAGACCACAAGTACATTGACGATGCTACAAATGCAAGCGCAAATAAAATAAACAACAGTGATAACATTCCCCACAACAACTTTCTGGGTTCTTCCTCAACCTCTTTTTTTATGCGTTCAAAAGCTCCATTTTTGCGCAAGGCATGGTTATGAATCATCCAAAGAACAAAACCTCCACAGAGAAAAATAAGTGTGTACAAAGGCTTGTGGTCAGGAAGCAGATGATATCCTGTTAATCCATCGGTCAAAAATACAATCCCTGAGTATAACAGAAAGTCAAGTCCTACAACAAACAACAATGATGTAAAATCTGCTGCAAGTGTCTCACCTAATAGACTTCGACGAAATTTATAAAATTTAATATATGTATATTTCCAAACGTTCATTTTACTGGCTTGGGCATTATGATATTTTGTGGCTAACCGACCTTTAGGGGAGGTTACGCCGTTTGCTATCTACCGTTGTTTGATTTCTTTCGTTTAATATGTCTTTGAGTCAAAACAATCAAAAGAGTTGCAATACATCCTAAAGTAAATCCTATGAATCCCCACAAACAAATAGCTAATCGCACATCATCGTAAGATAGTATTTTGAATATCATTTCGGAAAAAGATTCATACAATGGAGCAGTATCGCAATAGTCAATAAAAGCATACAGAAGCACATATAGGCAACCCATCACAAAACCTGCAATAGGTAGTAATATATGTGCTTTGTTTATTGTTACTTTCATTGTTTCTTCTGATTTATGAGGACTGCTAATGTCTGGCGGATAATCGACCATTTCAAGGGCGATTTAGCCGCATGTTATCGGATTATTCTTCTTATACTTTGCCTTATTATTATAATACCATAAAATTGATATATGTATAAGATAAATCAAGGCAGATATTCCCATATAAACAAACGACCTGTAAGGAAATAATTTTACATAATAACCCCATAACAAAATAGGCATGATTATAGGAATTACTATCAAATATTTCCTTTTGGTAAATCGTACTGTTAGCATCCCCATCAATAAAGTTAAAAACATAACTAACGTGAGTTCGACGAATTGTAAGTGTTTGTAAATTTGGTGATTAGCGAAAATTGTTGTAACTTTATAGTGCTGAATTACAAAGAATTACAAACAATAACATAAAACTCTAAAGCAGCCAAAGGAGAATAAGAGAGGTTGGAACGTAAACAGTTGGGAATGAGCAGATTTGCACAAAGTTGCCAAATCGGCATAAAGCAAGCGAGTGAGGAATATTGAAGTAGTTCAGTTACTAAATCGTGAGCCACAGTTACCTATGCAAAGCAGGTAACAATACGGAAAGGCAACTTTGTGCATCAACGGATTTTATTGCGCTGATTCTCAATATTTTGCGTATCAAGGAACGCTTACAAAATGATTATATTTGCACACTCAAAATGTAAGCGTTATGAAAATCGAAAAATTCAAGGTGTTGCTCTACCTGAAAAAGAGCGGATTGGACAAGAATGGAAAAGCTCCCATCATGGGACGCATCACGGTGAACAGGACTATGGCGCAGTTCTCCTGCAAGTTGTCTTGCACTCCATCGCTTTGGAATCCTCGTGCCAGCCGATTGGAGGGCAAGAGCAAGGAAGCCGTGGAAACCAACAAGGACATCGAGCAGTTGTTGCTTTCCATCCAAAAGGCTTTCGATGTGCTTGTGGAAAAGAGAACGGACTTCGAGGCTAAGGATGTCAAGGAGGCTTTGCAGGGCAGCGTCAAGACACAGACCACCCTTCTCTCCTTCGTGGACGAGCATATCAGTGAACTCAGCACCCATGAGGGCATCGATATGTCGAAGAGCAGTGTCTGGACTTACAGAAAGATTCGCAAGAATCTCGCTGAGTTCATCGGGGAGAAGTATAGGTTGACTGATTTGGCTTTCGGACAGCTGACCGAGCCTTTCATCAGTGACTTTCACCATTACCTGCTTGACGAGAAAGGCTTTTCATCAGGAACCATCACCATCTATGTGTCGCTCTTCAAGAAGATGTGCCGCATCGCCTTTGAGCGAGGCTTGTGCAAGAACCTGCTGTTCGCCCATTATCGGGTTGGCACTCCAAGGGTTACGACACCCAAGGCTCTCAGCATGTCTGATTTCATAAAAATCCGTGATGTGGAACTGCCCGAAGACAAGCCGAGACTATCCGTTAGCCGTGACCTGTTTCTTTTCGCCTGCTATGCAGGAACAGCCTTCATAGACACCGTTTCCATCACGAAAGCCAATGTCAAGGTGTTGGAGGATGGCGACAAATGGCTCATCTATAACCGCAAGAAGACCGGAACACTTGCCAGGGTGAAACTTCTGCCCGAGGCGTTGGAGCTGATGGCGAAATACGAGGACGGGGCAAGAGATACCCTTTTCCCATTGCTGAGCACGAATCGTGTTCGTATCGATCTCATCACCATCTGCAAGTTGGCGGAAACGAGCAAGACCTATTCCTACCATTCGGGACGACACTCGTTCGCCAGCCTCATTACGCTGGAGGCTGGTGTGCCGATGGAGACCATCTGCAAGATGCTCGGTCACAAGGATGTGAAGATGACGCAGCGGTATGCGAGAGTAACCCAAAAGAAGCTGTTTGAGGACATGGACAAGTTCATCGCTGCAACCGAGAAGGACTTTATTCTCGCATTATGAACAAGGCTTTCAACTTTTCTTTTTACAGTTTCAACTACATTATTATATTATAAGGACAACAACTATGAGCAGAAGTACATTTTCAATTTTGCCTTACATCAACAGACAGAAGGTGAAGGCAGACGGAACAGCCAACATACTTTGCCGCATCACCGTTGACGGCAAAAGTGCAGCCATTTCCACAGGCATATCCTGTACCCCACAGGAGTGGAACGCCAAGAAGGGAGAGGTACGGAACGCAAGGGACAACGGACGATTGGCAAGTTTCCTTGCTGAGGTCAAGGATAAATACAACTCACTTCTTACCGCCAATGGCATCATCACCGTGGAAATGCTGAAGGCAGTGTTGAAGGACAAGGACACGACAGGAAGGTTCTTGCTGAACTTTGGTGATACCATCGTGGAATGGTATCGAACCGCAAAAGCCAGACAAACCTTTCTGCACAAGCGGACATGGCAGAAGAACCTGAGAGCCTTTGTCCATTCGTTGGATAAGGACGACATCGCCTTTGAGGACATAGACGAGAATTTCGGGGAGGAATACAAGCTGTTCCTGAAACGAGACCAGGGACGTATCGACAGCTACGTGAACCATTGCCTTCTCTGGCTGAACATGTTGATGTACAAGGCAGTGGACAGGAGCATTATCCGCTTCAATCCCATAGCCAAGATAGGGTATGAGAAGAAGGCAGCCCCGAAGATGACCCATATCAGCAAGGCAGACTTCATCAGGATGCTCTCTACCCCGATGGCTGACGAGCGAACGGAGCTTGCACGCAGATGTTTCATTTTTGCCTCGCTCACCTCCTTATCCTATATAGATGTAAAGAAACTGTACCCTCACCATATCAGTGAGAACTCCGAGGGTAGGAAGTTCATCCGCAAGGAAAGAGAGAAGACAGGCGTGGAGTTCTTCGTGCCACTCCATCCGATAGCCGAGAAGATTCTTTCGCTCTACAATACCACGGACGACAGCAAGCCTGTTTTTCCACTGGGTGAGAAGAAAGACATCTATCTTGATGTGCATACCCTTGGAATGGTGCTTGGCATAAGCAATAAGTTGGGATTCCACGCCAGCCGCCATACATTCGGAGTCTTGATGCTCAACGAGGACATTCCCATCGGCAGCATAGCCAAGATGATGGGACACGCAGACATTACAAGCACACAGGTCTATGCACAGGTGACGGAGCAGAAGATTTCAAATGACATGGATAAGCTTATTGCCAAGCGAGAAAGAAACAAAAATCCAATGGCATAGACCTGCCATAAAGCAACGTTCCTTGGAGGCTTTGCGCCTCCTGCCACTTGGGCGAGCCACCGCAGTGTTTTATGGTATTAGATTTATACAGGTAACACAAATGATACCCGGCAAACACGAACAACTCGGTATAGCCAATAAAACGAGGCGACAACCTATAACAGCCACGCTCGGTAAGTTATACGTTGTCGCCTTGTTCATTTCACCCCACTCATCAAGGACATGTATTTCTCCTACAAGCCCTTCATTCTGTACGCCCCACGATAGTTAGCCATCAGAATCTTCTGAATGTCGGACTCGCGGTAGAGTATCTTTCCGCCAAGCTGGATATACGGGATGACACCGTTGTTTCGGTAGTCCTGCAGGGTTCTTCGGCTCAGTTGCAGCCTGGCGCAAAGCTCCTTGTCCGTCATGAACCGCTCACCGCCAAGCATGGGGCGGTAGTTCATCACGGCACGTTCAAAATTGTCAACCATTCGGTTGAGGTGGTTCACGATGTGGTTCATCCACTCGCTGTTTCTTGTCATTACTTCATTGCTCATAGTTGTCTCGTTTTATTGTTGATACTTACGTTACTCGGTTTACTTGCTGCATTGGATAAAGTGGCTGTTGTATATTGACAGCCTAACCTGTGCGCTTGCGAAAGCGCATGTCCTTTTTCCTGTCCTCCACTACTGCTACGATAGCCATCACGTCCTCCGGCTTGTAGTAGGTCTTGTGGCTGATTTGCGTATAAGCCAAAGTTCCGTTGTCCCGAAGCGTCTGCACTGTCCGTGGGCAGATGTTGAGCGTCTGACACACGTCCTGCGTGTCGAGCCACTTGTTCATGGTCTTGTCCTCACTGCGCTCACGGATTCTGTCCATGCGCTTCACGAAGTTCTCCAACTGGGCATCAAGATAGTTGAATGCCTCTTCCTCGAATACGATGAATCCCATACTTTTCTTTTTTCTAAGTTAATACTATGTTATATGTCGCAAAGCTCCACGCATATGCTGTGCTCCACGCTTGTGAGTGCAAAGATAAGGCACGGCAATCTAAAAACAAGCGTTTTCAATTTCTGTGGCAGTATGTTGCCGGGGTTTGCCGACTTCAACGCCAAAAACAACAAGAAAAACTTGCACGACTGCAACGAATACATGAACAATGATGAGTTGAGAAATACGTTGAAGTTCTCACAACTATCTCGGTATGCAAATAAGCAAGCCACAACTAAATTGCCACGTTACACCCAATCAGTTGCATGGCTGCACTCAGTACACTTACTTTGCACCCGACAATCGGTCAATGGTGCAAACCGTGACCACTATACTAACAAATAAAACAGCATAAGCTATGGCAAGAACAAAAGATGTAGTCTTGACTCCTGAGCAAAAGGAGCTGATGGAAAAAGAGTATTTGGATTTTGTTAAACCATCTACGTATGGCAACAAAGCCAATCCAAGTAGTTGTAATTCTCTCTATGATGATGTAGAGAACCCAGAGTTGAGAGCAATTGTAGAGAAAGTTGCAGCAACAACTCCCTATAGAGAGGAAACATCAACGAACGAGGCTCAATCGCCACCGAATCCGCAGAAGCGCATCAGTGGCAAGCAGCGCAAGGCGACATTAGAGGAGTATCAGCAGACCTTCCTCCAAGTTCCAAGGATTGAAGACCGCAAGCCAGTCTTCGTCAGTTCCGATGTACGAGACCGTCTTGATCGTGTCGTCCGCATCCTCGGAGGGAGGCGCATGAGCGTATCGGGCATCATCGAGAACATCGTGCGCCACCACCTAAGCCTTTATGAAGAGGACTTCGAGGCTTGGCGCAAATTGTGAGAATTAAGGTCTGCGACCTTGGACGTGGATAGCTGAAAGGCTATAGTTCCAACTAACGTGTTCTGAGAGGGAGCGAGGTTATGTTTTGGGAACCCCAAAACGCCTCGCTCTACCATGAGGGCGGAGGAATTTTGCTCCCGACGGTCGCAGAAAGTGAGTGTACCAACTATAAACAGTATATCGAATGACAAACGTACAGGAACAAGACAAAAGAAAGGGCGGAAGACCGCCCACGGGCAGGGTTCGCAAGCTGTCGAAATCTGTCACGGTGAAGTTCTCAAAGCCAAGCTACGAGGCTTTGAGACTGAGGGCGAGGAAAGCCAACCGCAAGTTGGCGGAGTACATCCGTGAGTCCGCCTTGAACGGCGAGGTGGTCAGTGGACACAACACTGAGACGATAGCCATCGCCAAGAATCTCATTGGCATGGCGAACAATCTCAACCAACTTGCCAAGCTGTCGCATCAGGCATCACAACACGGACAATCCACATTGTCATATCGTGTATAACCGCATCAATAACGAGGGCAAACTCTTATCAGGCAGGAATGATTACAGGCGTAATGAGCAGGTGACCAAGGCTCTAAAATCCAGGTATGGACTGACCTACGGAACGGACAAGAGCAATACTAACACTCGCAAATTGCGCAATGCGGAGCGTGCCAAATACGAGATTCACAATGCCGTCAATGATGCATTGGAAGTCGCAGATAGCTGGCAGAAGTTCAAGAATGAACTTGCAAAACGAGGTGTTCACCTGGAGCTTGTCTATAAGGACAAGGAGAGAACCAAGGTACAAGGCATCCGATTCTGTAAGGACGGATATAGCTTCAAGGGTACGCAGATTAGCCGAGGCTATAGCTTTGGCAAGCTGAATGCAAGGTTTGAGGGAATGGAGAACCATGTATCACCAAAATCCAGCTCTACTCTGCAATACGAACAAGGCTATCACAAGAGCAAACATGAGCCATCCATGTCGGATAGCAGCCAAGACCCTTGGGACGGCATTTCTTCCATTGGACTTTTTGCTTCTGCCAACGCTCAGACCTTTGAGCCTTTCCCAGAGGACGAATCATCCAAGAAGAAAAAGAAGAAACGCAGAAGAGGCTTTAGCCTTTGATGCAAGTTACAAACCATTCAAACAACAAAAGAAATATGAAAGAAGAACTATTGGAAGCCATCTACGGCACAGTTGAGAGATTGGAGCAGAAAGTCGATGAACTTTCTGCCTCACCAAAGAATACAGAGGCGGAAAGCACTCCAGTCTCTGTAAGTGTTAATATAAGCAAGCTTGAACAAGCAATCCTTGCTATGGCTGTAAAAGAAGGGGAGTCTATTGACAAATTGGCAAGATTAAGAGAAGCTATCTGCATCTTTACCGACCTTACCAAGAAAGAAGCAAGTAACGGAGAACAGCGAAGCAAACTCTTGTTTGATGCAATTAATCAGGTGAAACAAGAGCTGAATGCCACATCAAAAAATGTGCAGGAAAAACTTCACGCAATGGGTAATACACCTCAAAAAAAGATTGTCACCCATCGTTTCGAGCCAACTTCAAAGTATGTTCTTCTTTTCATTGGTGGCTTGGCTCTATCCCTTGTAATTTCCATTTGGGGCAATTTTACCCAATGGCGAGAGTACCAGGATTGGGGAGAGGCAGACTTGAAATATCGTGCTTTGAAGATGGTGCTTCCATCTGACGACCCCAATGTTCGATACATAGAGAAGTTTTTCTCTGTTTGTCGAGATGAGAAAGTTATTGATGATGTAAAAAATCGTGTTGCTGCTTATGAGGATTCTGTTTACCATCACTATAAAATGGTCAAAATGGCAGCAATTAAAGATAGCATTGCTAATAGCCTATTTAAAGAGGCGAATGAAATTAAAAAGAAAATTAATAAGAAATAATAGACAACGACCATCGGCTACAAGCGCATCCTTCGTTTCGATAAAGTAAAGACGAACGGCATTCGCATCGTGTTCAATAGTGCAAGAGCTTGTCCGTGCATCAACAACATAGCAGCATACTGACTTTTCATTAACTCTCATCTGTTCATTCGCGTCCGTGATGCCACTTGCTTGACATTGCGGACACTTTTTCTTTTATGATGGTTATGAAGAAGAAATTGGTAATTATAGCAGTTTTGGTTATCTCATTTGTTGCTTCCTATATATTATGCGGCACAGGACAAAACGATGTAGGTATTGACTCTGTTAAAGCCGAAGAATATACGGCAGTTTTAGAAAACAGTATTAACTTGGATTCCATAGCAAGGGCATATTTTGGTGTGTTACCGACTAATGTAGAAACAAACTCACGCTAAATGCTTATGGCATCTATCGTTTGAAGCAGAAATCTCCAAACGGATTCGGATGATTGCGAAGTATTGAATGTTTTTTTTCAAAGTGCTTGACGGCTGCATTCTGATGCTTGAACATCCGCAAAGTGGTGACAATATATTTTGTAAGGTGAAGAATGACTGCAGCATTATTTTGATAGACTCATTTGGTAATGAACCAAAAGCAAAGGATGTTAGTTCTTATATATTAATAAAGTAAAAAATGCCAAAATGCAATATATTTTAACGCCTTAACAACAAAAACTGTTAATAATACATAAATAACGCATTCGTTATATATCGATTTAAAATAAATTTCGTAAATTTGCATCATTTAACCAATAGTACAGTATAAATATGAAAAAGTATTTAGTTTTAATATTATTGGCAGTGATTGTATCATCGTGCCAAGATGAAATTCTTAATGACAGTAATCCTGTTATTGAGAACGTGAATGTTAATTTGTCTATGGATGAGGCAATGAGTATTGCAAATGATAATCCTACAAATTTATCAGAGGATGAGATTCTGGCAATGGTAAATGATTTTTCCACTTCGTTGGGCTCAAAAACAAGAAGTGCTGCCAATCCAAGAATGTCTATTGTGGGCTCATATCGCATTGGCGGAATTATATCAAGCAAGACAACAAGAGGGACTACGACTGATAGTATTCCTGTTTATGAGGTGTGTTTACAGTCTGGAGAAAAGAGTGGGTATGCTTTAGTTTCTGCCGACTCTCGAAGTGCTGGTGTTTTGGCATATATAGAAAATGGTAATTTTGAGAAAAAAGATAGTACTGGGGCATGTTTGATGTTAAAATTGGCAGAAGCTTCAACTGTTTCAGAGATAAATAAAATAGAAAGGCTCAAAGTTGAGTTACGAGAGAAAACCTTGAAGAAAGTAGCTTCTTGTTTGGGTAAATCTACAGTAACATATGAAGAAATAAAAGATTTGATTGAGGTTAATGGTGTAAAAAGCCATGAAACAACTTCCCGTTCTACAGCTTATGACAAACCTTTGAGCCAGATTATATCGTTAATGCCTCAAAATGGTGGAGCTGTTTTAAAGACCGAGTGGGATCAAGACAATCCTTATAACTTGTTGTTGCCTAAAACTTATAATGAATATCATACGGAAACAAATTACCCTATGGGGTGTGCTATTACAGCAGGAGTTCAAACTTTAGCAGCTATCGCTCCGAGCATGACGATTGATGGAACAGTCATAGACTGGGCATTTGTTACTAAAAAACCGAAATTGAAGTATGATTCGTATTTTGGCGGAGATTATGAGGAGGCTATGATGATTTCCAAAGTAGTTAAGCATATGTATGAAGGAACAAATACAACACCAAATATTGATGAGGATTTTAAGTATGGGCCTTATGATGATCCGAATATACCTCGTGTAAAAAGTAGTACAACTTCAGTTTCTAATTTATTGGATTATTTAAAGAAGTATGTTTCTTGTGGCACTTATTATAATAAATATGCCCCAGATCCATTGTTAAATACGATAAATGCAAACCGCCAGATGCCTTGCGTTGCAATAATGGGTGGAACACATACTGCAAATGAACAGGCAGAAAAAGGTTCTCATGCTTGGGTTATAGATGGATATGCAATTTGCACTAAGACAAGCAGAGAAATTTTACGAAATAACGATTTGTACTTTCATGCTAATATGGGATGGGGTGGACCTGACAATGGCTTTTATAAGGTAAATGCAGATGCTTCGACTGATTTTGAGACAACATTAGGCACTTATAATATAAATTTTTGGGAAATAACAGAAATTCATAAGAAATAATTAGTTTTAATTGCATTTGGTGTACAAAGTTATGTACATCAAATGCTTTATTCTATTGGCAAATATGAAAATAATTCAATACTTTTTTCTTTTTTTTGTGTTTTCTATAGTATATGGCTGTAGTAATGGTACTGATGTTTCATCATTGTGTTTTGAAAAAGAGTATTACGAAAAGCCATTATTAGAAAACCCATCGGAAATTATGTTTAGTGGTGGAAGCAACAATCTTTCAGTCGAAGTGTCAGATGATAATGTTTTGGAAGCCACTATTGATGCTGGAAAAATAAAAATAAAGACAAAAAAGAATGGGATTGTTTATCTTGTTGTAAAGGATAAGACGGAGAATACTAGCGTTACTATTAGGGTTAAGGTCGTGGATAGTTACTTAGGTTTGCAATTAGGCAAACCAATTCCGAACTATTCTGTTTATAACGAAGATGACAGACTTTATTTAGTAAATAATAAAAGTAAATCATTTTATTTATATGATAAATCTTTTAATTTAAAAGCTACTGGCAATTACAAACTGTTTGTGAAAAACTCAAATTATTTTCTTTCTTTAGTCTTTTCAGATAAGGTTTGTTTTTATAATATTTCAAACAGTTCACATGCTTTTTTATGGGGAGCCATTCCTACTTATTTAGGGTTTTTATGGACGAATGAAGGTCTTACAACTACTAATGCACGAGATGTATCACCTGTCGTTATGACTGCTTTTGATTTAGACACAAATAACGTTTACTATTTTAATGTTGATTCTACCGAATTTCCTTACGGGATATTAAATTAAAACACAACAGCAATTAGCAATATACAACACCTTTCTGTTGATGCTATTTTGAATATGTAGTGGGAAAAGCAAAACTATTATGTATGTAGCTATCACTGAGTGATTATGTTTGGTTGCTTTTACGAAAAAATGAAGTTAAATTTCTATGTAAAAAAGTCCTAATTTCCATATTTCTCTTCTTGTAAATTATGGGATATTAAGAAAAATATCGTATCTTTGTCCCCGAATTGAGGCGTTCTTTGCATATTGCAAAATACAGAAACGAGCAGAAGTCCGCTCGTTTCCATATTGTTACCTATATAATATAGGCAAACGCCCAACTTCTTGATTTTCAATCAAAGTCCAAATTAGAGCGAGTTATGAGGCTTAATCGCTATGATCACCGAAAGCAAAGTTATAGAATTATTTTGTATGGCAGATGATTTTTGCAAGTTTTTTGATGCAATGATGTCAAAATATACGCTAAAACCTGTCATGAAACGCTCATATCACCGTGCCTCAACAATGTCAAAGGCAGAAATCATGCTCATAATGATACTTTTCCATGACTCGGGCTACCGTTGTCTGAAACATTTCTATGTGGAAAAGGTCTGCCGTCATATGCGCCATCTCTTTCCAAAAGTCGTCTCCTATAACCGTTTTGTAGAATTGGAAAAAGAAGTGGCCATCCCATTGGCCCTGTTCATCAAGAAGGTGCTTTTAGGCAAATGCACAGGTATCAGCTTCGTTGACTCCACTCCTTTACGGGTATGCAGGAACCAGAGAATCCATATCCATAAGACGTTCAAAGGAATAGCACAAAGAGGTAAATGTTCCATGGGCTGGTTCTTCGGCTTCAAGTTACATCTCATATGCAACGAACGCGGAGAGCTCCTGAATTTCATGATTACTCCGGGTGATGTGGATGACCGTAAACCCCTTGAATACAAAGCCTTTGTGGAATTTATCTATGGAAAGCTTGTCGGCGATAAGGGATACATCGGCAGGACTCTTTTTGAGAGACTGTTCGTGGACGGCATACAACTTATAACCAGGTTGAAAAGCAATATGAAAGGAGCATTGATGTCACTCTCAGACAAACTGCTACTCAGAAAACGGGCCATTATTGAGACTGTCAATGACGAACTTAAGAATATAGCACAGGTGGAACATTCAAGACACAGGAGCTTTGATAATTTTATCGTAAACCTGTTGGGTGCAATTGCTGCATATTGTTGCTTTCCGAAGAAGCCGTGTATCAATGTTACAAGAACTCTTGACACACAGCTCGCTTTGTTTTGAATTCGTCGAACTCACGTTAACTATTACACTCAATCGGAAAAGTATTCCTATTGAAATATCCATGTGTGCAATAGGTTTGTATATATTGACCAGATTTATGCAGAGGCAATATGCCATACAAAAAATTATACTTATTATGATAGGAATATATATTTTCATTCTGTTCTTTTTATAACCGATAATGTCTGGCGGATAATCGACCGTTAAGGAGATTTATCCGCTTGTTATAAACTTATTCCTAATCACCTGAAACCAAAAAATGATAGCCACCTTTGGTAATCATCTCTAAGTTTTTAATAAATGATTGAATTAAGACACAAGTTTCTTTATTAATTTCTTTCTTGGTATAATCAATAGCAATATCCTTAATTAAGAAAAGATTATCTATTATCAGCCTCGTATCTCCATATTCATCTATTACAAGTCCTGTTTTTCGATAAAATTCATCAAACACCGGTCTTAATTCATCAAACTCACTGTATTTCAAGGAGAAAGATGTTTCTAATTCTACATTGCAAAAATCTATCATATTTGAGTTTAGTATTAAGTTTATAATCGAGTAGGAGAAACGGGATTATTTCCCGTTTCGACCTCTCACACCACCGTGCGTACCGTTCGGTACACGGCGGTTCATTAGACATGTTGTATTCTTCTCGTAATATTCGAGCATGGGAGCAAAACCCATGTTCCGCAAGTATTTGTCAGTAAGTACCGTATTCAGTATTAACGCCATGCGTGTGGGACCCTTTCGGGTGTTCGCAATCTTATGCAGAGACCATTCGGGTACTCCGAACTTGCGCAATTTCCTCTTACGGGTACGGATGAACTGCCATTGCTTCCAGATATAGGCACGCAGCCGATTTCTTATTCTTTCATCCATGCGGCGAAGAAACTTGTGGCAATTGGCTACACGGAAGTAGTTTATCCATCCATAGGTAGCCATGCGGAGTTCCTCAGTTATCTGTCGGACGCTGACACCACGGTTGCGTTTGGTTATTCTGCGTATTTTCTCCTTTAGCCGTACTTTAGGCTTCGAGGCGACACACGCAGCCCATTTGCCTTTTGCCATACACCAAAAGCTGAAACCAAGTAGTTGGCTTTCTTTGGGACGGCTCACCTTGCTTTTCTCACGATTTACTTTCAGGAGTAATTTCTCTTCCAAGTATGTCGTGATACTTTGCAACACTCTCTCTGCCGACCGTGTGCTGGATACATAGATACTGCAATCGTCCGCATAGCGGACAAAACGGAGTTTTCGCCGTTCCAGTTCCTTATCCAGTTTATCGAGCAGTATGTTTGACAGGACGGGACTCAGCGGTGAACCCTGCGGTGTGCCCTCTGTACGGAGACTTGCCACACCTCCCTCCATTATGCCTGCTTGCAGGTATCTGCGGATTAGCTTCAACAGAATCTTATCCGAGACACGCTCGTAGAGAACGGACATCAGTTTGTCATGGTTCACACGGTCAAAGAATTTCTCCAAGTCAAGTTCGACAACCTTGTTACTGCCATTATTCAGATAGTATAAGGCTCGTTCCACGGCTTGGTGGGCAGAACGCTGCGGACGAAAGCCAAAGCTGCTGTCACTAAAATTCCCGTCATACATCACGCTTAACTTTTGGGCGATTGCCTGCTGGATTAAGCGGTCGGTCACGGTAGGTATGCCCAGCATACGTTTACCCCCGTTGGGCTTCGGTATCTCCACCTTACGGACTGCGGAGGGCATATAAGTACCTTGCCGTAGCTGGTCTCTAATCCCAGCCCAGTTCTCGCATAAGTGGGCGTGGAGTTCATCCACTCCCATACCGTCAATACCTGCCGCACCTTTGTTGGAAACGACACGTTGATAGGCTGCTCTCATGTTTTCGGCACTAAGTATATCTTCAAGCATACTTAACGTGAGTTCGAAATAAGAATAAATATATTTCACTTAT
>ULSB01053215.1_pt1 | contig 21350 bp, 20 predicted proteins | sample 1955741 | NCBI WGS metagenome assembly ULSB01 (sample SAMEA4835691, study PRJEB28245) | human gut metagenome | biome: gut microbiome; material: fecal sample | place: Denmark | collected 2008
ATTATGACAAAGATAGAAAATCAAACCCAGTATGAATGGGCAGTGAAAAGAGTGGAGGAACTTCTTCCATTGGTGAAAGATGATACTCCTTTGAATGACCCAAACAGCATAGAATTAGGACTTCTGTCTAATTTAGTTGCCGATTATTCCGAAGAACATTTTTCTTTAGGAGAACCTTCACTTGTTGATGTTCTTAAGCTTCGTATGTATGAAATGGGGTTGAATCAGAAGTCACTTGCAAAATTAGTAGGTGTCAGCCCTTCACGTCTCAGTGATTATATTTCCGGGAAGTGTGAGCCAACCTTGAAAGTTGCGAGAGAAATAAGTCGGAAGTTGAATATTGATGCAAATATAGTATTGGGAGTATAAGGGAAAGAATAAACCTCTTTGTATAACGCTTTTCATAAACTGGAAAATTATATTGCTTTCTTCAACATCCAATACCTGTAGCCTTATTTTTGAGGAGAAGTTGGATAAATGGTCTATAATTTCTGAACTGGTTAAATAATTTTGTCTATATAAAGAATAAGGGATCATACTTAAAATCTATATTTTCTATTCGAATAGATTTCTCAAAGTCAATTTTTTTCGCCTGATACATTTGTGACTCTTCATCTTTACTTTCATGAATTTCGTTGATTCGTTCAAGAGAAATTTTTACATCTTGTAAGGAGTATATTAAAGACATAAACTGTTCAATGGGAGAATTTAATTGCCCTATTATGTACTCATTGCACCGAGTGTCATCTGCCCATTTATTACAGACGTTGCAGCAAGTACAGTTATAAGTATGTTCTTTGCTTCATTAATAAGAATAGCGCTAGCTTCCTAAGAACGATAAAATAATATTTTGCGATAGTTTATTATTGCATTTCTTGCTGATTATCGTCGATTTACGATAATAGTCATTACCAATAAAACTCACTAAATACCCCTAACTGAAACTGTTTGTTTACGCAGGATTAAGCTGGAGAGAAAACTCTATTAAACTCATTTGGCAAGTGCCAAGTACTTTCTTTGGGCATAAGGCATGACGTTGTTGCAAATGATTTGTTTTATGCATAAAAAAAAACTACTTACAACATAAAATCAAATCCCTTCACATATAAATCAGTAAATAAGGGAATTTCGATTGTCGTTATAGTCAATTATTTAACGTGAGTTCGATATAACTTAAAATGACACAAGTTGCCTGTCCTTGATAAAAATCACATCAATGGCAGGCATCTTATCAAAATAGTAGGCAGCAATAGTTGAAATGATATTGGCTATAAAGTTGTTGGATGCCCTGTGTCTGGAATGTTCAATCTGTGCAATATTTTTTGTCTTATATCGGACTCACGTTAATTAAATGGGTGTAATGTTATATTGAACTCATGTTAATATCAGATTATCTGAATTTATCCTGAAACTAGTTACTAGTGTTCTTAGATATTATATATTAACTAAAAACAGTAATTATTAGCACAATTCTTTGTCTTGAATTATAATATTTGCAAAATATTACTTGTAATGATTGTGTATAAATGAAACAATGTAAAAAAATATAATTTATAAATACCTAAATCTTTAGCTATGATTGTTGAAAATAATTTACATGTAAAATTAATAAAAAAGGTAAAACAAGGTTCTTATGAAGATTTTACTCGTTTGTATTTTATTTATGCACACTTACTTTATGGTTTTATATTAAAATTAACAAAAGATCCTAATGATGCTGAAGACATTTTACAAGAAACTTTTTTGAGAATTTGGCAAACTAAAGAAAATCTTTCTTTAGAGATTTCATTTAAATCCTATCTTTATACTATTGCACACAATCTTATCATAGATTCATTTCGTAAGAAAATTGATAGTGTTGAATTTGAAGTTTATATTCAAAGTGACGCATATCAGAATTATACGGAAAATGATACAGAAAATAAAGTATATTTTGATGAATTTCTCGATAAACTAAATGAGGCTAAAAAGAAACTTAGCAGTAAGCAATTAGCTATTTTTGAGTTGAGCCGTGAAAAAGGATGTTCGATTAAAGATATTGCCGAAAAAATGGCTATTTCAGAAAAAACTGTAAAGAATCAATTGACTCTTGCATTGAAGACTTTAAAATTAGAATTATCTCCCTTGCATTATTTGTTATTAGTCTTATTATTGCATTATTAAGGAACGAATTTAAGTTTATGTTTTGTAACATATAAATTTGGTCGGGACTAGTCGGAGCTATTTGCGTATTTCTTAAAAATGGAAATATGAAAAATAATTTGCTCCAAGTTTTGTTAAGGCGGTTTTTCCATGAAAAAGTTAGTCCTGCTGAATATACAGTCCTTAAATCTGAAGTTCAAAAAGCAACGGATGAGACTATGGACTCTGTATTGGATATTTTGTGGGAAGAGCAAAACCTGCAAGTTCCGGTGATGGATGATACTGTTAAATTCAGAGTTCTTAATAATATTCGAAATCAGATAACAGACAACAGGCCTTCACATAATTTTTCTTGGGTACGAATTGCGGCTGCAATTTTGATACCGCTTCTTGTTTCGGCTGCTTCATTTTATTACTTCTCAGAAAAGTACAACAGGCAAGGAGATGTCTTTACCGTATTTGCAGAAAGAGGACAAAAGACACAAATATTCCTTCCGGATGGAACCCAAGTCTGGCTTAATTCGGATTCTTATCTTAGCTATTCTTCCGTATTCAATCGTGATAACCGTGAGGTGACTCTCAAAGGCGAGGCTTTTTTTGATGTGACCAAAGATGATGAGCATAGTTTTACTGTTAAAGCAGAAGGTATTAATGTAGTGGTATACGGTACAGCTTTCAATGTTTCTGCCTATCCGGACGAAGAAATGGCAACCGTTTCTTTGCTCAGAGGAGTTGTCACAGTGGAGAATGCTGTAGAAAGTGTACAATTAGAACCTGGGCAGCAGGTACAGATACCGAGAGACAGACAATCATGGAAACTATTTCCCTGTGATGTTGAGATGGAGTGTTTATGGACACAGAATATGCTTAGGTTTGAAAACACTCCGGCGGTAGAAGTGTTTACGAAGTTGGAAAAATGGTATGGAGTAAATATTCACGTAGAAAATTCGAATTCGTCTGTTAAATATGGATTTGTTCTGAAAAGTGAATCATTAAGAGAAATATTAGATCTAATAAATAGAATAACAGCAATTGATTACCAGATAAACGGAGAGGAGGTGAACATCAGATATAAGTGAAAATATAAATTAAAATATATATTAAATTAATCATTTCTTTTTTACTTAGTCATAATATTATGGAAAAAATAACAAAAAAGATACTTGTTAATGTCTTTTTTTTCTTATTGATATTTCAGTCTTTGAGTGCCCAAAATTCTCAAAGAATAGATTTATCTTTGAAAGAACAAACGCTTAAAGTCTTTCTTGAGATAGTCGAACAGAAGACGAATTATACATTCATGTATAATAATCTTGATTTGGAACAAAAAACATCGGTTCAAGTTAAACAAGTTACTATTGATGAATTGCTGACAAAAGTATTGACCCCACTGCATATTAATTTTGAAATAGTTAATGATAAAATTATTTTAACAAAACCAGATCAGGTAAATAATGGCTCAACCACAGTAACAGTGAAGGGGGCTATTGTAGACAAAGCGGGTGAGCCTCTAATTGGAGTTAATATAGCTGCAATGTCCACAGGTAAGGGAACGATCAGTGATATCAATGGAGAGTTTACTGTCGAAGCGGCTAAAAATGAAATTTTGAATATATCTTATATAGGTTATATTTCACAACAAATAAAGGTCGGTACTCAATCTTCTATCCATGTAATCCTTAAAGAGGATATTCAGACTTTGGACGAAGTTGTTGTTACTGCATTGGGTATCAAGCGTGCAGAAAAGGCATTAAGCTATAATGTACAGCAGGTTAATACAGATGCGGTGACGGAACATAAAGATGCCAACTTTGTGAATGCCCTTAACGGTAAAGTGGCAGGTGTCACAATTAATGCTTCTTCATCAGGAGTCGGAGGCGTATCTAAAGTTGTAATGCGTGGAACAAAATCCATCATGCAATCTTCCAATGCATTGTACGTAGTAGACGGTGTCCCGATGTTTGCCGGTAGTAGTAAAGGTGGGGGAAAAGAATTTGATTCTCAAGGAGCTACCGAGCCTATTGCAGATATCAATCCGGATGATATTGAATCTATGTCAGTTCTGACTGGTGCCGCTGCCGCTGCGTTGTATGGTTCGGAAGCTGCCAATGGTGCTATTATCATTACGACTAAAAAAGGAAAAGTCGGTAAGGTTAGCATATCTGTAAATTCAAGTATGGAGTTCAATCAGCCTTTCGTAATGCCTCGTTTCCAAACCCGCTATGGAACCGGTGTAGGAGGAAGCTTCCTGGATGGTTCAGATCGTAGTTGGGGAGAAAAATTAACAGTGGCTAATTATCATGGCTATGATCCTAAGGATGATTACTTCCAGACTGGTATTATCAACACGGAAAGTGTTTCTTTCTCTACCGGTACAGAAAAAAATCAAACTTATGCATCGGCTGCTGCCATCAATTCAAAAGGTATTACTCCTAATAATAAGTACAGCCGCTATAATTTTAGTGTACGCAATACCACTTCTTTCTTGAACGACAAGATGACTCTCGATATAGCCGCCAGCTATATTTTGCAAAATGACCGTAATATGGTGAACCAGGGAGAATATAATAACCCGTTAGTGGGAGCTTACCTGTATCCTCGCGGTAATGACTGGGAAGATGCGAAGTTGTACGAACTGTATGATCCGGCACGTAAAGTTTATCTTCAGAATTGGTCAATCGGTGATGCTGCAATGACGATGCAGAATCCATATTGGGTGAATTACCGCAACTTGCGTGAGAATAAGAAAGACCGTTATATGTTGAGCGCAAGTTTGAATTATAAAATATTGGATTGGCTGACTGTTTCAGGACGCGTAAGTCTGGATAATGCCAATAATGATTATACAGAGAAATTTTATGCTTCTACCAATACACAGCTTACGGAAGGCTCTTCTCGTGGTTTGTATGGTATAACCAAGACTTCGGATAAACAATTGTATGCAGATTTTTTGGTAAGTATCAATAAGGACTTTGGTGAAGACTGGAATCTGAGTGCTAATATCGGTGGATCATTTACTGATGTGCGATCAGATCAAATGACCGTCCGTGGTGGAATTGCTGATGGCAGTGATGCATTTCCGGGTGAGCAGGTCGGTTTGACCAATTATTTCGCTATTCAGAATTTGAGCCAGAAAGCCCTTCGTCTGCAAGAAGGATGGAGAGAGCAGACTCAGTCTATTTATGCTTCTGCTGAATTGGGATATAAGAGTACTTATTATTTGACACTTACCGGACGTAACGACTGGCCTTCACAATTAGCCGGACCTAATTCTACATCAAAGAGTTTCTTCTACCCGTCAGTAGGTTTGTCTGTTGTTCTTTCAGAACTGATGCCTAATTTGAATAAAGATTATTTGTCTTATCTTAAATTTCGTGGTTCGTTCGCCTCTGTCGGTTCGGCTTTTCAACGTTATCTTGCCAATCCGCGCTACGAATGGAGTACTTCTGCCAATCAATGGAGCGTACTGACTCAATATCCGATGTATTCATTGAAACCGGAACGTACTAATTCTTTTGAAATCGGTTTTAATGCTCGTTTCTTGAAATATTTTGAGTTGGATGCTACTTATTATAATGCAAAAACTGAAAATCAGACTTTTAATCCGCAACTTCCGATTAATAAATATTCAAAAATGTATATTCAAACCGGCAGCGTACGCAATCAAGGTATAGAGCTTGCTCTGAATTTTGAAAATACATGGCGTAATTTCACATGGATGAGTGGTTTGACCTATTCAATGAATAAGAACAAGATTGAATCTTTGGCGGACAATGTCATCAATTCTATAACCGGGGAGCTTTTCTCCATACCTTCACTTGATATGGGCGGGTATGCAGATTTACGTTTTATCCTGCGTGAAGGTGGTAGCATGGGAGATTTATATTCACGTACCGATTTACGTCGTGATGCTAACGGTGCTATTTATATGGATGAATCGAATAATGTATATACTCAGAAAATAGATAATCCCGATTCTTATATCAAGTTGGGAAGTGTATTGCCGAAGGGAAATCTTGCATGGCGCAACAACTTTATGTGGAAGAATTTCCATGTAGGATTCATGATTTCTGCTCGTTTGGGTGGTGTAGTATTCTCAAGAACACAGGCTGTACTTGATAAGTTTGGCGTTTCCGAGGCTTCAGCCGATGCGCGTGATAATGGTTTTGTATTGATTAATGGAAATGACAGAATTAATCCGGAGAATTGGTATACAACAGTAGGTAGTACCGCTGTGCCGCAGTATTATACTTATTCGGCTACCAACGTTCGTTTGCAGGAGGCTTCGATAGGTTATACTATTCCGAGAAAATGGCTGGCTAATATCTGTGATATCAAAGTTTCATTGATAGGTCGCAACTTGTGGATGATTTACAACAAGGCTCCTTTCGATCCGGAGGCTGTGGCATCGACAGATAATTTCTATCAGGGAATTGACAACTTCATGATGCCTTCTTTGCGTAATGTAGGTTTCAGTCTGAATTTCAAATTCTAATAAAAGTGACTATGAAAAAGATATTAAATACATTTATTTTCGCTTCATTAATGGTGGTTGTGTCATCCTGTACCGCCAAATATGAGGATATCAATTCAAACCCTTACCAACCGGGCGACTTGTCTGCCGATGACTATGCTTTGGGTTCGGCCATGAACAACCTTGCCGGTTGTGTGGTCTCTCCGGATGTCAATACGGCACAGTTTACAGATTGTTTGCTGGGTGGTCCTATGGGAGGATATTTTGCCGATTCCAAAGCATCATGGGAACGTACGATTTCGAACTTTAATCCTGAAGATGGTTGGACAAATGTTTTTCTGAAAAGTGATAAGGTGCTTCCGGTACTTTATTCCAACTTGAATATTGTAGAGGTGGTATCACAAAATACGAACAATCCGGTTCCTTTGGCTATTGCGACAATTATAAAGGTTGCAGCCATGCATCGTATTGCGGATGCTTACGGACCGATTCCGTATTCTAAAATAGGGGCGGATGGTTCTTTGACAACTCCGTATGATTCGGAACAGGAAGTTTATAATAAATTCTTTGAAGAACTGAATCATTCTATCGGTGTGTTGAATGAGCACCCGAATGACCGTTTGACAGCTTCGGCTGACTATATTTATCAGGGTGATGTGAAAAAATGGATTCGTTTTGCCAATTCGCTTAAACTTCGTCTGGCTATTCGCATAGCCAATGTTGACAAGGTGACAGCACAGAAGATGGCGGAAGAAGCTGTTGACCCCCAAAACGGTGGTGTGATCGAACAGAATACGGATAATGCGGCATGGAGTTATTTCTCCGGTTCTGTGAATAACCCTATTTATGTGGCTAAGGAATACAATCATGTCAGTGCTCACGAAGAAGATAATAGCGCCTGTTTGACAGGTGGAGATACACATGCAGCAGCCGATATTATCTGCTATATGAATGGTTATGAAGATGCTCGGAGGGAAAAATACTTTGTCAAGTCGGAATGGAAAGGATATGAGTATGTCGGATTGCGTAGAGGTATTATTATCCCGGTGCTTGAAACTACCGGACACAAATATTCTGGAATTAATATTAAGCCGAATGATCCGTTATATTGGATGAATGCTGCGGAAGTCGCTTTCCTGCGTGCAGAAGCAGCGGCTGTCTATAATTTCAATATGGGAGGTGAAGCCGGTGAGTTTTACAATACCGGTATTCGCTTGTCATTCGAACAGTGGGGAGCGGACGGAGCAGAGGAATATCTGAATAACGAGACTTTACGCCCTGAAACTTATGTAGATCCGGACGGAAAGAATTCTTATGACAGAGACTTGTCCAGAATCACAGTGAAATGGGATAATGCTGCTTCACCAGAAGAAAAACTGGAGCGTATTATCATTCAGAAATGGATCGCTAACTGGCAGTTGGGTAATGAGGCATGGGCGGATTACCGTCGTACCGGCTATCCGCACTTGATTCCTGCTACTACGGCCGGTAATAAGAGCGGTGGTATCGTCGACTCGGAAAGAGGTGCGCGGCGTATTCCTTATCCAGCATCGGAATATGGAGATAATCCTGTAAATATAAATTATGCCGTGACTACTTATTTGGGTGGCCGGGATGATATGGGACGCGATCTCTGGTGGGCTAAAAAAACAAAGTAATACATAAAGTAGATAATGTTTATGAAAAATACATTTGAATATAGCGGACTGTGTGTTGCGATATGCATGACTATGTCACTCTCATTCTGTTCTTGTGAGGACTGGACGGATGTGGAGAGCTTGGATATACATACTCCTTCGCTTGAAGAACAAAATCCTCAATTATACGCTGATTATCTGAAAGATCTAAATATTTATAAAGCAAGTGAGCATAAATTGACTATAGTATCTGTGGAGAATGTGGCAGACCCTTCCAAACAGGCCGAAAGATTGTCCGCTTTGCCTGACAGTATTGATTATATCAGTTTGAATAATCCGGATAAATTGTCCGGAAATATGCTGGACGAAATAAGAATAGTCAGAGAGAAAGGTACGAAGGTGGTGTATGGTATTGATTTTTCCAAATTTGAGGAAGAATGGAAGGAGATGAAGAAAGCCAATCCTGACTTGACGGAAGAAGAAGCGCGGGCGTATTTGGACAAACGTACGGATGAGATGCTTTCTTTGGCTGGTAATTATGATGGTATTATTGCTGATTATACCGGTCGTTCTTTGGTTAGCCTGAAAGGTGAGGAGCTTGAGGTATATACATCTCGTCAGACAAACTTTTTGAACAAACTGAAAGAGTGGAAGCAAGCATCCAATAAGTCGTTGCTCTTTTATACTAATGTGCAATATCTTACTGCTGAAAATCAGGGAATAATAGGGTTGGCTGATTACATTATTCTTAAAACAGCTTTGTCAACAAATGGTGATGATTTAAGTGTCAAGGCATTATTGGCTGTTCAGGCAGGAGAAGATGCGAAAGAACTGTATGAAGGGATAAATCCTGTTCCTGCTGACCGTTTTATTGCGTGTGTTCAATTGCCGCAGCCGGATGACAAGAATCAGGTGATAGGATATTGGAATACAGTTAACTCTGAAGGGAATAAAACTTTAGCTACTCAGGGAGCCGCATGGTGGAATGTGCAGGCGTCAACTGGATTTGAAAGAAAAGGAATGTTTGTTATGAATGTACAAGATGATTATTATAATAATACGTTCTCTTCAATTCGTGAGGTTATTAGTATAATGAATCCGTCAAAATAAAAGAAGATATGAAATTACATAAGTATATGTTTGCTTCCCTTTCTTTTTGCTCATTAGTATTGGGAAGTTGCCAAAATAATGATATTGATGATGAACACCATTATGATAATAAGGTGTTTGTCACTTCCCAGCAAGTTAGGGATGATTTGTTGATTAAAGAGACTGTTTCGGAAGCTACCCGGTCCATATCTTATCGATTGGCTGAGCCGTTGGATAGAGAAGTGAATATTTCTTTTGATGCTGCTCCGCAATTGACTGCTGCTTATAATTTGGCTTTTAATGATAGTGCTCAGGTTTTGGCTGCCGATTATTATGAGATTCCGGTTAAGTCGGTTACGATTAAAGCAGGAGATATCAGTAGTGATGATGTTGTTGTTAACTTTAAAAACACAAACAAGTTGGACAAGTCAAGGCGCTATGTGTTACCGGTTACAATAACGGATGCGGATATTGAGGTACTTGATAGTAAAAGAACTGCTTATTTTATATTCAAGGGTGCGGCATTGATCAATGTGGTAGCTAATATTGAGAAAATGTATTTCCCTATTAAATGGAAATCAAATGTGAATTCTTTGCAAACAGTAACTGTAGAAGCTTTGGTAAGAAGCAAGGATTGGGTTGCAGGACGTGACAATGCATTGAGTACTGTATTTGGAGTTGAAGGTACATTCTTGCTTCGTATTGGAGACGCTGACCGTCCTCGTGATCAATTTCAATGTGTAGCTCCGGGGGGAAATTTCCCAAATCCGAATGCAGTACCAGGTCTGTCGGTTAATGAATGGGTACATTTGGCTGTAGTTTATGATGCAACAACAGGTGAACGCATTTACTATAAAGATGGAGTGAAGGTGTATGCTGATACCAATGCACGAGGAAGTGTCAATTTGAGTGGAAGTAATGGTTGCTATATTGGTAAAGCTTGGGATGATTCTCGCTGGTTGCCAGGTGAAATATCTGAGGTACGTGTTTGGAATATTCAACGTAGTGCTGAGGAAATAGCAAAAAATCCTTATGAAGTAGATCCGCATTCTTCAGGATTGGTAGCATATTGGAAGTTTAACGAAGGAACTGGAAGTGATATAAAGGATCATACAGGAAATGGTAACAACATCAGTGCTGTAGATGGTACTCCGACATGGGTAAATGTTGAACTTCCGCAAATAAAATAATAACAAACTTAATATATGATTGTACATATGAAACGAAAAGATATATATACGTTATTGTTTGGTATTTTGTGTTGTGCAGGAACATCATTATGTTTTTCTTGTGCTGATGATTTAGAGATTGGAAAACAGTTTGATGAATCATCATTAAACAGTATTTATGAGAACCGTGTCTTTTTGGCAGATGGTTTGTCAGGCAGAGTAAGTAATGTTGTAGAATTGTATGTTGAGCAATATTCGACTACAGTGAGTATGTTTTTATCAAAAAATGCGTCAACTTCAACTTCAGCCAAAGTTATGATTGATGAAACATATTTGAAGACGTATAATGAATTGCACAATACTTCGTTTGAAATGTTACCGGCAGACATTGTAACTTTGGGTAATGAAGGTATTATGAAAGTGGCAGAAAAAGGTAAGCAGTTGGATGTTGAATTGACTTTTCATGTGGAGAACCAGTTAGAAGCAGGCAAGACTTATGCATTGCCGTTGGCTATTGCTGACAACAGTTCTGATATTATGATTAAGGATGAAGAAAACCGTCATTGCGTTTATTTGGTGAAAGATATGCGTGCTTTTGGAGATGCTTTTAAAGGAGAAGACAAACCAAAAGGATTTTTATTTTTTGAAGTAAATGACGTAAATCCATTGAATGCTTTCTCTTTTCAATTGGAAAATGGTAAATACTTGTGGGACGTTGTTGTCTTGTTTGCAGCTAATATCAACTACGATGCTGAAGCAGGCCGTCCATATGTAAAATGTAATCCGAATGTACAATATCTGTTAGATAACAATGAAACCTTATTGCAACCTTTGCGTAAGCGCGGAATTAAAGTATTGTTAGGTTTGCTTGGCAATCACGATATGGCCGGATTGGCACAACTTTCTAAGCAAGGAGCAAAAGATTTTGCGCGTGAGGTGGCCCAATATTGCTATGCTTATAATTTGGATGGAGTTAACTATGATGATGAATATTCGGGTATGCCGGATATAGACAATCCATCATTTGTATATCCTTCAACGGAAGCTGCTGCACGTTTATGTTATGAAACGAAGCAAGCAATGCCTGATAAACTCGTAACTGTGTTTGACTATGGACAAATGTATGGAGTGGATAGTGTAGATGGCGTTGACGCAGATGAGTGGATTGACATTGTTGTGCCTAACTATGGGGGGACAGCCTATCCTATTGGTAATATGTCTAAAAGGAAATGCGCCGGTTTAGCCATGGAATTTAATTTAGGCGTAGGTAGTAACTTGAGTTCTCAGACTGTGAAACACTTGTTAGCAGGTAATTATGGCTGGTATATGGGATTTGCTCCATTCCCTGATCGGTATAATTCTATTTTTAGACGATTGAGTGGAGCAGAAGAACTGTATGGTTCACGGTTAAAAGAACCAACAATCTTTTATAAGAAAAACGATCCTAATCCGTCCAATTATCCAGATGATCTGTAAATAAAAAATATATATCATGAAAATACAAAATATATTAATAATAGGAGTCTTGGGTATGGTTACATTACACTCATGCCAAGATGATGAAGTCCTTGATTTGAAAGATTTCCCGATAAATAGAGCTGAAATTATAATGCAGGATGGCGATAATTTGCCTGCAAAACTTTTTGCATCATATCAAAGTGATGGTACTTTGGCATTGAATGGTATCTTGGCAAGAACTTACATATATCGTTTTAAAGCTTCATCTGAAGAAATAAAAGTAAATTTTACACCAATTTGCACTAATATAGCTAGTGATAAGGTACAATTGAGTACTGATAATATTACATTAACTCCAGGTGAAACAGATGCGGTGGTTACAGTATCGTTGACTGATGATGATTTTAGTTTTGCAGCTTCGAATTTTAAATCAGAAATTTATGAATTGGGGGTAGCAGCTGTGGCTCAAGGTTATAATATTGTTTCAGAACCTCAAGAAAATAAGTTGATTATTGAAAAGGAAGCGTATCAAGTACATGCTTCTTTTAAATGTAATACTAGTATTACATTTAATCGTACGTTAGCTGCTGGTGATATATTAGAATCAGAACCCATGAAATATACTTTTTCGGTAGTTTTAGATAAACCTGCTCAGAAAGATATTTCTTTGTCTGTTATTACAGAAGGTTTAGATGAAAAGTACTTAGATTTAATATCATTAATTCCTGAGCAGATTATAATACCTGCGGGTGAAATGTCTTCGAAAGAGATTTCCTGGACTATAAGTAATGATCTTTTAAAAGAGAATGCTCTTCCTGCTGCATTCGATTTAGTATTAAGGTTAAAAGCTTACTCAGAAGATGAAACAGTTCAGTCTGAATCTGCAAATTGGGTAGCTATTGGTATTAATAAAAAAGTAGTCAATGTGGGGGTTGTTGATGGTGTGTTGGATTCTTGGTCAGAAATAGCTAAACAGTCTTGTTCTGTTTCTTCTATAACAGGGTTTACTTCAGGTGATGCAAAATGTTTATTAGATGGAAAAACTAGTCCTGGTACTGGTATGGTAGCATGCTATACATGGAATTTACCTGCAACTATAGTTCTTGATTTGAATGATACAAGAATTGTGCAAGGTATAAAGTTGGACTATTCTGATTTTTATGGTTCTCCGACATGTGCAAATGATTTAACTGTTTATACTTCTAGGGATGGCAGTAAATGGTTGGAAGAGGCTAATGTTATGGATTTACCAAGTACTCTAAAGCATGTATTACGTTTTTATAATCCGATAAGTACACGATATGTAAAGGTACAATTCAATAGTAGTACTAACTCCCTTTTGGGTGTAACAGAGTTTACAACATTTGAGTAATAGTGTGTATTTGATTTAGTCAATATAGATTTGACGCTAATCGAATTAAGAAAGTGTATAAAATTTTTTGTTTGAGACTCTGTTCAAAATTTTGTGTAAATGGAAACAGGATTCAGCTGTAAGTTTATTCTTATATCTGGATTCTGTTTTCAAACATAAGCATAAATTGATTCATAATCAAGCCCTAGTTTGAAATAGGCATTGCCCATTTCTTTTCAATCTCCATAAGCGAAAGATATACGGTCTTTTTTACGGTATCGTCCGAAGGGAATGAAAGCTTTGATTTCGTGTACTTTCTGATTTTTCCGTTCAGATTTTCAATGAGATTGGTTGTGTAAATTATTTTTCTGATTTCCAGCGGGAACTGGAAGAAAACAGTCTGGTCATCCCAATTGTTCCTCCATGAAAGTATGGCGTATGGATACTTTCCTTCCCATTCCTTTTCCTGGTTGTCAAGTTCTGCGGCAGCAACTTCCTTGTTGGGTGCATTGTAGATATTCTTCATGTCTGCCGTAAACTCTTTCTTATCCTTATAAATGACATATTTACAAGAGTTTCTAATCAGATGTACCACACTGATTTGAGTGGAAGACTGAGGAAATACGGCACGTATGGTGTCGGTAAACCCGTTCAGGTTGTCAGTGCAGGTAATCAGTATGTCCTGCACTCCGCGGGCTTTCAAATCTGTCAGGCCCCTCATCTAGAATGAAGAACTTTCTGATTTTCCCACTCACATGCCAAAGACTTCTTTCAAATCGTTCTGTTTCAAATCGATACAGAGATGGACAGTCTTGTTTATGATCTCCATACCTTAAAGACAATACCGTTCATCCAGACTATCAGGTAAACAGGATCAAGGGGACGGTTCTGCCACTCCTGGGCAGCCTGATTGACTTTGTTGGTAATGATGGAAATGGCAGGTGTAGAGAGCTCTATTTTATAAATTTCACGCATCTCTTTCTCTATATCAGAAACGCTCATTCCTTTGGCGTATAGGGATATAACGAGCTTTTCTATGGAAAGTTCACGGCTTTCGTGTTTGGGCACTGTTATCGGCTCAAACTGGCCGTTACGGTCACGTGGAATAGAAATAACAGACTCTCCATGTTCGGTCTGGATTTTCTTCGGATAACTGCCATTCCGGGAGTTGCCAGTATTGTTCCCTGTCACAGAATTCTTTTCATAGCCCAAATGGGCATCCATTTCGCCTTTAAGCATCTTCTCCAGCACCTGGGCATGCAACTGTTTCAGAAACTTGCTCACATCAGTTCTGTCTTGAACTGGCTAAGGAACTTCTTGCTTAGCACCTCATCGGGCACTACTTGATTCTTTTCTTTCATAATCTTCTTCATTTTGTAAATCTGATAAATAAAAAATACGAGACTCAAACTTGAATCCCGTATTTTCATTTACACAAAATATTTTATAGTTCCTTTTAAAGTAAAAATCGGAGAAGATGAAATACTTTCTTTGATAGAAAGCATAGAGGTTTTCATATAGTTCCAATCAGGTTTTCCATAACCATCTATTGGGAGTTTAATTGTTTCTCTCTTTAGCAAATTAGGGAATAATCCATTACTGTAAGAATACTTTCCGACTATAGTTTGAAGACAGGCTATCATAAACAGGCAAGATTCCTTGGGAATGCCACGTGTGTCTATGTAATAAATATCCCTTCCGGAACACCACTCTTCTTCTTGATAAAAAAACGTGGCATTTTCTGAACCGAAAGAAATGACACCATCGGGCGAAGTCACAATGCTGTTATTTTTAGAGACCCTATATTTTATTCCGTTATCGAATTTCGAACGAACTACATAAGGGATGCCATTCGGGTTTTCTTTTACTTCGTATGTATGATATACTTTGGGCTTATAGATTTCAAATAAATCGCCAACCATGAATGTATCCCATTTGCTTATGTTTAAGGACTTTTTGCCCCCCCCCTATAACTTTTATTAACTTATCAAGGGAGGCTTTCGTTCGTTTCTTTACGGCTTTCATATATTGTTCCATATATCCCCAATCAGGCTCGCCGTAACAGTTTGCTGGCAATTTGATTGTTTGAGCAAGAAGTTTATCCTTTGTTACAGCATCGCCCCAATTATACTTGGTCTGCAATGAACATTTTAAGACAGTGATAACAAATAAGTACACAAGTTCATTGCCGCAATTTTTGCAATAAAGCACAATGTTATGGCTATCATTTGAAACAAAATCGTCTTTTTGATATGTCAATGTAAATGTCTTACCACCAATTAAAATACAATCACCTTTGATGATATCATATTTACTCGCATCTATATAGGCAGCAACACCATTATTGACACCGCTTGCTGTAACAAAGGGGGTACTACCTGAATCATCTATTACGTCTCTATTCAAAATATTGCCTGTATTTTTTGCATCAAAATAGACATCAATCAAGAAATCTTTCCACTCTTTTACGCTCATCTTGCTCATACCTTTGCATGTTTTGGGAATTCTATTACCACAGCGTCATTATTCTCTTTTATAGTACTGCCGTACAATACGGATTTTATAATTTTTTCATTGAAATCTTTCACATCTATCCCATGTTTGAACATCTCGTAGTCCATCATTGTTTTGACGAAATCTTCTTCAAATATCTCAAAAGGGGCAGTGGGCATCTGGTACGAAAGATGTTCTAAGGGATTGATTATTTGACGTGTATTATACAAAACATCTACTCCATCTCTGATGGCTGCAATCCAATAGTCCTCTTTTTCTTGCCAGCGGTTTTTGATGTCTTGCCGTCCTTGATTTTTCACTGTTTCTAATCCGTCTTCTTCAATGTAATAGCCTATAATGTTACGTCCGTTTTGTGGTTTCCCTGCTTCAAAGGCGAAGATGGAAGTTGTCACTCCAACACCGAAAAACAGATTTTCGGGTAATTTGATAATAGTTGTGAGTGTATTGTTCTTTAAAAGTTTGTTACCATATTTTTTGTCAGCATAATCTTTTTCCAATTTCTTATCGGGTAGAATGAAAGCACATTTCGTTCCAATAGGTACAGATTTCAATACATTTTCAACAATCTTCAAGCATCCGTATTTTCGTTCGTATGGAGGGTTCATTAGTACTTTTGTTATTTTCTTGCTCTTAATCCATTCGCAAGCCTCTTCCGTTCGAGTATCCAGTTGTTCTAGGTTCGTTTTCCCGTCTTTGTGAATGAGCATGTTGGCACAGGCAAGCGCAAAAATTTCTCTGTCAAATTCGATTCCAAACAATTGGCTTGATTTTATTGCCATTGCTTCCGAAGTGTTTACGCCACCGGCTTCTTTCACCATATTACACATTGCCTTCACAAGAAAAGCTCCAGAACCACATGTGGCGTCAAGTACTCGGTCATGTTGGTTTACTTCTATGAGCCTATACATGAAAGACGTAATATGGTCAGGCGTGAACACCTGTCCGCTTTCCGACTTTTTCTTGTAACGGTTAAACTCGTTGAAGAATATGCCCATTACATCTTCACCATTCCAATAATCGGAATTAACGCAATCGGAAATTTCAGAAACCCATGTTATGAAGTTGTCTATTGCCTCTTGGTTGTTTGTCATGTTCATCTTTATTTCTGAATAAACTTCAACAAGGAGGTCTAGTTTCAAGTTCTGTTTCCTGTCTTTCTCAAGCGACTTAGACAAAGTATTCAGTATGGAGGAGGTCATTAAAGAATATTCCATTCCTTTTTCAAGCATTGCCCCGTACCTTTTTGCAACTAATGCACAGGCAGTAATAATCATCCTATGGTATAGATTCTTTATGCCAAATTGAACATGCAGACAATCGTTTATTTTTTTGGTTAGCGAATATATCAGTTGCTTGTTAATCCGGTTTTCCTTAAACAGTGCGATATAATAGCGTTTGTTTTGTAGGGTTTTAGCGACATCCGCTATTTCTTCATATTGCTCGCTTCCTTTAATGTGTTTGATTACACGGACATCTGTTCCGTTGTAAAGAATACCCACAACACGTTTATATTGTTGGGCTGTTATTTCTATATTCTTGACCAACTCCACATAATGTTTTTCTAAAAACACATCTTCTTTTCCGGATTTAGTTTCTAGAATAAGAGCTATATCTTGCTTGTCATTGGGCAGGTACCATCCATCGGGCTTGTCTGACACGCCTTTAAAACCCAATTGATTGAAAGTTGTTATTTGTCCTGTTCCTTGCTTCACATCAGGGGCTTTCTCGTCAAAGCCAAGTATAACTTTTGCGTTATCTCTTATTTCGTCTTCTGTCAAATACATTGTACGTTTAAGATTGAGTGATTTCATTATTAGGTAACGACAATTCTCGTACATCCATTTTTAGAATATCTGCTATTTGATATAGTACAGGAATGGGAGGTTGCACTTTGTTTGATGCATACAAATTGACCATATTGAAAGTCTTTCCAAGTCTATTTGCCAATTCCGTCTGGCTAATGCCTCTTGCCACTAATGCCTCTTTTATATGGTTCTTGCACATATTATGTTTTGCACATCGTTGTCTATCAAGTGCAAAAATATAAAATTTAATTTGGTAATCTTCGTGTCGTATCGAAAAAATATTCCTTTTGTACCTGAAAGAGTTACATCAAGTTACATATAAAGGCAAAGAGTTGACAAAACTTGCCTTTATAGATAAAGACACTGGTGAAAGTTTTGTAAGAACGGTGACAGCATTGCTGACTGAACAAGCGGAAAAAGATTTTTCATTCACGGGAGAAACTTTAACGGTATATACTCCTGAAAGTATTCTTGGTGAATGCACTGAATTCGCAGCAGGTAAAATCAAGCCTACAAATACGGTATTGAATATGATTAACATTATCGATGCAGCAGAACAAAACTAATCACTTATATTTCCTATTAAATGATCTTTATTAATCTCCTCTGATTTTTTGCAAAAAAAGAGGCACAATAAGAATAACCAGTGAGGGTTGTTCCTATTGTTTAAAATTAAGGTTAGTTTACGGCTTTGTATATATATCCAAAACGAATTAAACCTATATTTGTACCGACAGCAAAATATATGCTGGCGAAACAAAAAATTACAAGCTTTTGCTTTTCGTTAACATATATTTAATTATTGCGAACATATGTATGGTATTAATAATCAATATTATATAGATATGATATTGTAAATTAAAATATGGTTGTAAAAAAATAATAGTATGATAGTATAATCAAAGACATATTGTATTATATTTGCGACAATTATAGAAACTATATTTTGATATATCAAAAAAACGTTTAACTGATTCTGTGTTGGAGAAAAGTCAAAAATATCTATTGAATACAATGAAACAGTTATGCGCCTTTCCGTACACTTACAGGTGCGTTTTCCATTTGTGTTTAAGGGCTTAGCCTCCCCCTCTCTAACAATAGGAATGCCCTGCCGCTTTTTTATGCCCAAATAAGACATGATACAGACATATATTGTTAAATTAAAAAAGAAAGGATTTTTTATGAAAATGATTTTTTATGGGCTTATATCTTTAATTTTCATGACTAGTTGTAATTCTTCTCAGAAGAATAATACCCAAATTGAAAACTGTGAAATAAAAACAGAGAGCCAAGTCCAAACTTCTAATTTATTTGGAGTTTATGAAGGGACTCTTCCTGCGGCTGATTGTAAAGGCATAAAAACGATGTTAGTTATAAATGAGGATAAAACCTACACTTTAAAAAGTGAATATATAGGAAAAAAAGATGCAACTTTTGAAACTTGTGGTGTATATATCATATGATAGGAGATTCAATAATTGAATTAATCACCCCTTCTTCAGGAGAAAAGACTTATTACAGAATGCTAAATAATAAACAAGTAATGTTGTCCGATAAAGAAGGAACTGTCAACAAAGGCTCTTTGGCTGAGCATTATATTTTAAATAAAAAATAATAGTCTGTTTTATACAGAGGAAAGTCGCGAGTATATAAATTTGCGGCTTTTTTATTTTATAAACAAATAGTACAAAAAAATAAAAGTAAGTAGATACTAAAGAAATCATCATCATTCGAAGATATAGATATACAAAATTTATTTTTATTTCCTGAAATTAATTTTATTTGTATACAAATTGTATGTATAAATTATGTGCTATTTTTATTTGTTTTTTTATAAATAGACGATTATCAATGTATTATATTTATGAAACAAAATTTACTAATATAACACAATGACAAAGTGTTATAAAAATGTCATAAATCAGATGCAAATGCTTAAATAATAAGTGTTTATGTAGATAAATTATTCCATCCTATAGTTATGTCATACTCTTTACTTCGTATCACCTCTGTCTCTGACCAACCCCTGACCAAATGAAGGTGCCGTTTACTTGTCAATCACCATATTCTTAACCGGATGAATAGTCTCGGCATGGTTTTATACATTTTCTGCCGGCAATTATTTTATCCGGTTCTGTAAATGGTGGGATAAAAGAAAAACGATTAGAGATTTATACCGGTCCATTATTGATTTTACATATGTAACATTTTCAGGTATTTAATTTGACCAATGGAGAGTAAACGGAACGCATCAATATTTTTCCTTATACAATCTATTTCTTTTAAGTAATATTACTCATTTCAGGAAAAAAAGTTGCATGAAGTTATTGTATATCTTTTTTCTTTTGTTTGTTGTAGGCTCACGCCGCCTGAGTGGGTATTATTAAGATATAAACAATAGTGAATCATATAATCTGCCTCCGGTTTACTTTTCAATCACTGCCATGCAACATTTTTCATTTCCTCTTCTGAATCACACGGATAAATAACAAGATAGGTTTTAGAACAGCAAGTCATAGGGAAACCATAAAACGGCTTTCCGATTGAAAAATAAGGAAAATTCCTCCTCTCTCCATAGGCATATGAAATGAAAACTTTATACTTTCCTATCCATTCTTTGTGAACTGGTATTTGCGCAATCTCAAACCATCCATTGTTTGGATATGCGAATAATTCTACACCTTTGGTCACAGATTTGTCAATTTTAAAATCTGTCGCAATTCCAAATGGTTTATGAGGACTAACGAATGTGTAAAAGATTTGCTCTTCCTTAGGTATTTTATTCATTATATTAACAGTTTTATTAAAACGAACAAAAGAGTCTGCTCCATTTTCAAGTAGAGATCTTAGTAATGTATTGCGAATCCTATTTCGTGAGGTTGTAACAGCACAATCATTATTATGATTAGCAGACCACAAGAAATAACATACTCCACCCGATAAGTCTATTCTAGGAAATACATCAGTTGCATCAAAATAATCAAATAAACTTGTGATATGCTTGTCTTTAAGTATTGAATCTCTAAATGAATCCAATTCTTTTCCACCAGCGTACCAACGAGAAAGCATAATCATAGACATATAACCTGGAGAGAGTGTACGAGCAATATTTACAAATTCATTATACACAGGTTTAGCACTGACTCCAGCACCTCCATCCATTATTTGATACGGCGGACTCCCCATTATCGCATTGATTTTCATATTCTTTATTCCTGTTTTATCCGTAATGAATTTATCTACTTGTTTGATAAAATATTCGGGGTTGTTTTTAATTTGATTGATTAAGTCCTCGAAGTATCGAGTGTTTACCTTTGCTTTACGGAAGCCGATGAGCGTGCGTTTGGTGATGCTCTTTGCCATCGGAGTTTTACAGATGACAAAGATGTTTTCAGTCACTACCTTGTCCCATATCCTCTGTTCGTCCTCAATACTTGACACCGAAAACAAAGAGTTCTTTACCTTTGCGCGGTAAATGCTGTATGCCATGTATAGAGGATATAATCCGGACTTTGAATTGATTTCAAGGATTCGTGAATCCGGGGCAAACACATTGGCAGTCACTTCACCACGGTCAATGAAACGAGGTTCTGACAAAGTGGTTTCATAATTCTTTTCAAAGAAGTTATATCCTCCCAAACAATCGCCAAGGTGCATATTAACTTTAATCTCATGTCCGAATCATTAGTATGCTATGTTGCAAAGTTCGTA
>ULSB01023578.1_pt1 | contig 20915 bp, 14 predicted proteins | sample 1955741 | NCBI WGS metagenome assembly ULSB01 (sample SAMEA4835691, study PRJEB28245) | human gut metagenome | biome: gut microbiome; material: fecal sample | place: Denmark | collected 2008
TGCCGAAGATCTGCTGGCAGGAAATCCGGACGGCATCTTCCTCTCTCCTGGACCAGGGGACCCGCAGGATGTGCCATTCGTCGTAGAGACCGTCAAGAAGCTCATCGGAAAGAAACCGATCTTCGGCATCTGCCTCGGTATCCAGATGCTGGCGACAGCGCTCGGCGGTCACACCTTCAAGCTGCCATTTGGCCATCGCGGAGCGAACCACCCGGTCAAGGATCTTCGCACCGGCCGCGTCTATATCACCAGCCAGAACCATGGCTATGCGATCTCCGATGATGACCTTCCGGAATGCATCGAAGTCACCCACAGAAGCGTCAATGACGGCACCATCGAAGGCATCCGTCACAAGACCCTTCCGATCCAGGCTGTCCAGTACCATCCGGAAGCCTCCCCGGGACCGAAGGATAATTTCTATCTCTTCACCGAATTTACCAAGGCCATGGAGGAATTCAAAAAATGATCAATAAAGACGTGAAGAAAGTCCTCGTCATCGGCAGCGGCCCGATCGTCATCGGACAGGCTGCGGAATTTGACTATGCCGGTACCCAGGCCTGCCGCTCCCTTCGTGAAGAGGGCGTCGAAGTCGTCCTGGTGAACAGCAATCCGTCCACCATCATGACGGACGTGGATATCGCTGACCGTGTCTATATCGAACCGATCACCCTGTCATTCGTGACAGAAGTCATCAAGAAAGAACGCCCGGACGCGCTGCTCGCGACACTGGGCGGGCAGGTTGGCCTCAACATGGCTGTCCAGCTCTCGGACGCCGGTGTCCTCGACCAGTACGGCGTGAAGCTCCTGGGTTCTTCTCTCCATGCGATCAAGCATGCGGAAGACCGTGAACTCTTCAAGGATGCGATGGAAGAAATCCATCAGCCAGTCCCGGAATCTGAAATTTTCGAGGAACTGGAACCAGCCATCGCCTTTGCCGACAGGATCGGCTACCCGGTCATCATCCGTCCGGCTTACACCTTAGGCGGCACCGGCGGCGGCATCGCGCACGACCGCTATGAGATGGAAGAAATCGCGAACCGCGGCATCAAACTTTCCCCGATCAATCAGATCCTCGTAGAACGCAGCATCGCGGGCTGGAAGGAAGTCGAATTCGAAGTCATGCGCGACAGTGCGGATAACTGCATCATCGTCTGCGCCATGGAAAATATCGACCCGGTCGGCGTCCATACCGGCGACTCCATCGTCGTCGCTCCGACCCAGACGCTGACCGACGGCCAGTACCAGATGCTCCGTACCGCATCTCTCGACATCATCCGCTACCTTAAGATCGAAGGCGGCTGCAATGTCCAGTACGGCCTCGATACCAAGACGAACCAGTACTACGTCATCGAAGTCAATCCGCGTGTCAGCCGTTCCTCCGCGCTTGCATCGAAAGCCACCGGCTACCCGATCGCGAAAGTCGCAGCGAAGATCGCCCTCGGCCTGCACCTCGATGAAATCACGAATGCCATCACCGGCAATACGAAAGCCTGCTTCGAACCATCCATCGACTATGTCGTATGCAAATTCCCACGCTGGCCATTCGAAAAATTCACCCTCGCGGATCGCGCCATCGGCACCCAGATGAAAGCGACCGGCGAAGTCATGGCACTCGACCGCACGCTCGAAGGCTCGCTCCTGAAAGCCCTCCGCTCGCTGGAAGTAGGGGAAGGCTACCTGCACCTGAAGAAACTCGACGGACAGTCCCTCTATGATATACGCTGCCTGCTCTCCCGCATCGACAACGAAAGAATCTTCGTCCTTGCCGAAGCCCTTCGCCGCGGCATCGAACCGGAAGAAATCAACCGCATCACCAAGATCGACCTCTTCTTTATCTACAAGATCCAGAACATCATCAAGATGGAACGCCGCCTCATGAAGGAAGGCCTCACCGAAGAGACACTGAAAGCGGCGAAACGCATCCAGATGCCGGATGAAGCCATTGCACACTTCGCTGAAGTCACCCCGAAAGACGTCGAAAACTTCAAGAAGAAACTGGATTTCCATCCGGACTTCAAGATGGTCGATACCTGTGCGGCAGAATTTGAAGCGCACACCCCGTACTACTACTCCACCTACGGCGCAGAAGACGAAGTGAAGCCGCAGGGCAAGGGCTCCGTCGTCGTCTTCGGCTCCGGCCCGATCCGCATCGGTCAGGGCATCGAATTCGACTACTGCTCCGTCCATGCCTCCTGGGCACTGCGCAAGGCGGGGAAGAAATCCATCGTCATCAATAACAACCCGGAAACCGTTTCCACCGACTTCGATACCTCCGACTCCCTGTACTTCGAACCACTGACCGAGCAGGACGTCCTCGAAATCATCGACAAAGAAAAACCGGAAGGCGTCATCTGCCAGTTCGGCGGACAGACCGCCATCAACTTGGCGACCCCGATGGCCAAGCGCGGCATCCGCATCATCGGCTCCTCGAATGAATCCATCGATATGGCCGAAGACCGCGAACGCTTCGACACCCTGATGGGACAGCTCGGTATCGCGCGCCCGAAGGGCTGCCTCGTCGAGTCCGTCGAAGAAGCGATGGCAAAGACAGAAGAGCTGGAATACCCGCTCATCGTCCGCCCGAGCTACGTTCTTGGCGGCCGCGCGATGCAGATCGTTTACGATCAGGCAGAACTTCGCCAGTACCTGAAAGAAGCCGTCGTTGCTTCCCACGAGCATCCTGTCCTCATCGACCAGTACATGGTCGGCCGTGAAGTCGAAGTCGATGCCATTTCCGATGGCAATGACGTCTGCATCCCCGGCATCATGGAACAGATCGAACGCTCCGGCGTCCACTCCGGCGACTCCATCGCTGTCTACCCGCCGCAGCACCTCTCGCAGGAAATCATCGAGACACTGACCGATTACACCAGAGAAATCGCCAAAGCCATGAACGTCAAGGGCCTTGTGAATATCCAGTTCATCGTGGTCAAAGACAAAGTCTATGTCATCGAAGTCAATCCGAGAGCCAGCCGTACCGTACCATTCATGAGCAAGATCACCGGCATCAATATGGTCGAATACGCGACCCGCATCGCGCTCGGCGAAAGCCTCAAAGACACCGGCCTTCCGCTCGGCCTCGTCCCGGATAAAGGCTACGTCGCGATCAAAGCGCCTGTCTTCTCCTTCTCGAAGCTCGGCCTCGTAGAAATCAAACTGGGACCGGAAATGAAATCCACCGGCGAAGTCATGGGCATCGGCCACACCTATCAGGAAGCCCTCTACAAGGCTGTCGTGGCTGCTCATCTCACCGTGCCGGCAGGCGGCAATGTCCTCATCACCGTCTCCGACCGTGACAAGCCGGAAACTGCCGAACTCGCCAAAGGCTTTGTAGAGCTGGGCTACCACCTCATCTGCACCTCCGGCACCGGTGCTTATTTCGAAAAACTCGGCATCCCGGTCGAAATCATCAAGAAGATCCATGAAAAGGGCGAAAACTGTGAAAAGTACCTGAAGTCCGGCCGTGTCGACATGCTCGTGAATACCATTTCCTATGGCAGCCAGATCGAGCAGGAAGGCTATGACCTGCGCCGCATCGCTGTCGAGCTTGCGATCCCCTGCATCACCTCCCTTGATACCGCGAAGGAAGTCCTGCGCGTCATGGCAGCCTCTTCGAGCGAACCGCACGTCGAAGCTATTCAGGACTATGTGAAGGAGAATTGATATGGCAGGCTATGTAGAAAAAGGCCGTATCCTCACCCATGAGCTGGTCGGCCCCTCCATCTGGCGCATGCGCCTTGAGCTCCCGCTCATCGCAAGAGACGCAAAGCCCGGTCAGTTCATCCATGTGAAAGTGAATGACCCCACCTGCATCCTGCGCCGCCCGATCTCTATCGCCGGCACAGAACCGGGGAAGGGCATCCTTGAGATCATTTACCGCATCGTCGGCAAAGGCACCGAAGCCATGGCGCGCCTCAAAGCAGGAGACGTGGTCGACTGCTTGGGGCCGCTGGGCACTGCTTTCGATATGGATAAAAATCACATCGTCGGCATCGGCGGCGGCGTCGGCATCGCGCCGATCCTCTTCATGGCAAGGAAAGCAAAGCCGGGACAGATGACCGTCGTCATCGGCGGACGCAACAAAGAAGAAGTCTTCTGGAAAGACCTTTTCCCCAAAACACTGAAAGAGCTCATCGTCACCACCGATGATGGCTCCTATGGGATCAGAGGATTCTCTGTCTCCGTCCTCCCCGAGCTCTTCAAGAATGGCAATGTCGATGAAGCCTGCGTCTGCGGACCTGGCATCATGATGCGCATCACCGCGCAGATGGCAAAAGAAGCGAATGTCCCCTGCGAAGTCTCCATGGAGAGACGCATGGGCTGCGGCATCGGCACCTGCCTCGGCTGCGTATGTGACAGAGCCGATGGCAAAGGTCACTACAAAGTCTGCGTAGACGGACCCGTATTCAAAGCAGAGGAGGTCGTATTATGAGCTCTTTAGCTGTGAATTTCCTCGGCATCCCAATGGCAAGCCCGGTGATCGGCGCCTCCGGCACCGTCGGCTTCGGACTTGAGCTTGCCAAGTTCATCGATATGAAGAAAGTCGGTGCCATCTCAGGCAAGGGCCTTGCGCCGACGCCATGGACTGGCAATAACGGTACCCGCATCGCGGAAACTACCTCCGGCATGCTGAACTGCATCGGTCTGGAAAATCCGGGCGCGCCGTACTTCTTGGAACACTACCTTCCGGAAGTGAAGAAACTCGGCTGTCCCTACATCGCGAACATGGTCGGCAAATCCGTCGAAGAATACGCCGAATGCGCGAAACTCCTCTCCGTCCCCGGCATCTCGGCGCTCGAAGTCAATATTTCCTGCCCGAATGTCAAAGTCGGCGGCGCAGCCTTCGGCACTGACCCCGAGCAGGCAGCCTCTGTCACCAGAGCTGTGAAGGATGCGACAGATCTTCCTGTCATCGTGAAGCTCTCTCCGAATGTGACGGACGTAGTCACCATCGCCAAAGCCGTCGAAGCGGCCGGCGCTGATGCCATCTCTCTCATCAATACCCTCCTCGGCATCGCTATCGATACCAGAACGAGAACCCCGATCCTCGGCAACGTCACCGGCGGCCTCTCCGGCCCGGCGATCAAGCCTGTGGCTCTTCGTATGGTCTGGCAGGTCGCGAAAGCCGTCAGCATCCCCATCTGCGGACTGGGCGGCGTCATGACCGGCGAGGACGTCGTCGAATTCATGATGGCGGGGGCGAAGACCGTCCAGGTCGGCACGGCAAACCTCGCTGACCCGACCGCCATGGCACGCATCGTCCGTGAACTCGATGCATGGTGTGATAGGAATGGCGTCAAAGACGTCAATGAGATCGTCGGCACGCTGAAAGCGTGACCGACAGATGATCAAGAAAAGGAGCTGTGAAGAAATGAATCCTCATTTCTTCACAGCTCCTTTTTACTTTGCTTTCATTTGCTTCAGGGTTCAAGGTTCAGGTGGCGGCTTCGCCGCCTTTTTTTAGAAGATGGTATTCTCGTATCGCAGCCTTCCCCTCTAGGGGAAGGTGCCCGAAAGGGGCGGATAGGGTGACTATGGCATGAAAGACAGCTGGGATAAGGTTTCCCGGTCACTCCTATGAGAGCTGCAAGTCTCCCGCGGCAGATGGAACTCGAAAATGAGAAGATCGTTATTTCACAGCCCCTTTTTTGTGGTGTCAGACATGAGACTAGGAGACATCATACTTTTGCGCTTTCTGGTATCGTCATCGAAAGCGCTGCCATGTGGCGTATCTTCCGGTGAGAACGGGGTATGATTTCTACAAGCGCGGTAACATATCACACCTTATTTCCTTTAGCGGTTGAGGAAACAGCCGATGCTCAGTATACTAAGAGCAAAGACAGGTGAATGATATAAGGAAACTCTGATTTGATATGTGTTTTCCTGCCATGCTTCGTCATACCCTCCTTACATAGCTCGCTATTCTGAGCGGCTTATTCCTTGCCTTGCATGAAAATACAAGAGCCAAGGCGGACAACGATTGAATCCGTATTTTCTTTTAAACATCTGCCAAAACCGTGACCAGAAAGGATGAAACCATGCCATTTCAAATCATTCGAAACGATATTACCAAAATGAAAGTGGATGCCATCGTGAACGCCGCCTGCCCGACACTTTTGGGCGGGGGCGGGGTGGATGGCGCGATCCATCAGGCGGCGGGGCCGGAGCTCCTCGCGGAGTGCCGGACGCTCCATGGCTGCCAGACGGGGGAGGCGAAGATCACGAAGGGCTATCTTCTACCAGCAAAATACGTGATCCACACCGTCGGTCCCATCTGGAAAGACGGGCAGCATGGAGAGGAAGGGCTTCTCATTTCCTGCTACAGGGCATCCCTTACCCTTGCCTGCGCACGCGGCGTACGATCCATCGCGTTCCCGCTGATCTCCTCAGGTGCCTATGGCTATCCGAAAGACCAGGCACTCCGCATCGCCGTGCGTGCTATCCGAGATTTCTTGTTGCACACCAAAGTGGATATGGAGATCTACCTTGTTCTTTATGATCGCGCCTCGTATGACACGGCTTGCAAACTATTCGATGGCATTGTCTCTTACATGGAGTAGAAATAGTATATAAAAATTCTTGCAGAATCTGACTCTGCGATTGAATCAGTATTTTCCTGATCCGTATTTCCTAAAAAAGGTCACTTTTTTCCGGCATTCTCGATGCTATGTATAGAAGCGGGAGAGAGCTTCCCGGAGATATCTGGCGACCGGATTTCCTTCATCCTAGGCAGAGGGAAGAAAGGACAGCGGATATGATGCGGCTCTCGAGCGTTTCTCCCTTCGACGGCTTCGCCCGGGAGGAGTCGGGGAAGGTGTGCAAGCAGTAAGACAATAAAAAAGACAGGATGAAAATCCGAAGCCGAATAAAGTGGATCGCATTGACGACAAGATCAGGCTCGCCTCTAAGTGAGTAGAAGTCCTGGCTACGGCCAGGCCGCCCTCGAAAACTCTACGCCTCCCAGCCTGGCGCCCGATTCATTGGATCAGACCATTCGATAGGATAGCCTCCTGTCTTTTTTGCGTGGGGGAAATACGTCTTAAAAGCGTACTTTTGAAAACTTGTCAAGTCCTTTTTATGATTTTCAAAAAACCGTAAAAGTCCGATAGAATCGAGCTTTTACGGTTTTTTGAGTGGAGAAAATCGCTGGCGTGCTTCAAAAATTTTGAAGCACATCGGACATGGCTTGAAAAATGGGGAAGACATGGACTCTTCTCTTCCTTGCTTTTGAAGCAGCTTTTCTGAGCGGCAGATGAGAAAAACAGGCTTCTCTGGAGCGGGAATGCGAAAAATTCGCATGATATAGTATGGCCAGCCGGTGAGATGACCGGAAGCGCTTTCGGAGAAATGGAAGATTTCTCTATGAAAAAAACTATATATGCAAATCCCGAATCTATTTCTGCCCGTGAGGCCATCCAGCGTCTAGCGCTGGCGGCGAAGGCAGGAGAGCAGGCGGCGAAAGAGGCGCTCTGCGAACGGTTCAAAGGTCTTATTTATTCGCTGTCGAAGACAGCCTATGAGACGCTGCCCGCGGAAGAGGTGCGGCAGGAGCTGTGGCTTGCCTTTCTGGAATACCTAGAAAAGTACGACGAGAAGAGCCGCGTGTCCTTTCTGTCGTACATCACGCAGCGTATGCGCTGGCGCGCCGTCGACATCTGCCGCGGGCATCAGAAGAGGCTCGCCCACGAGATGACGGCATCTTCGAGCGAGACGGCGGAGCTCCTGGTGACGGGAGAAATCGCATCCGATGGCCCTGTGCCGAACTGGTATGAGGTGGACTGGGACCATCGGATTTCCATGCAGGAGAGAAATCCGTGGGACTTGATCCCCTGGACGAAGAAACAGAAGGAGCTGCTCTTTCTGCGCCTTGCAGGGCTGTCGTGGCCGGAGATCGCGGAGCGGACACACACCTCGCCTTCCGTGATCTATCGCCATGCGAAGAAGATGCAGAAAGGCTACCTCGAAGCGATGCGCGGATCCTCTTAAGTAATACAGATTCGTCAAACTTGGTCGTGGGGCGTATCGCCCCTTCATCGGGGATGAAAGCCTCGATTGTGGAAATCCCTTAGGGAAAAACGCATGACCGCGATCCTTGAAACTTTTGCAAATTAGAGGGTCACAAATCACATGCGTCTCCGATGTTATTTACAGAGGGGCAAGAGAAACGGAACAACCAAGGGCCCTGGTTGAAAAATCCGAAAGAGTATCCCCTCAGAAAGGAGCCATACATATGGCCAAAAAACTCCAGCTCGTCTTCAAGACGGCAGCAAACACGACTTCTACAGTCAGCATTGAAAACGCGAAGGAAGGTCTGACGCTCGATGAGGCGAAGACCGCGGCAGCGAAGATCCTGCCGGTCCTCACCACGAAGAGCGGCGTCGAGGTCGTCTCTTTCGAGAAGGCCGTCCTCACTACCACCACACAGGAAGTCCTGGAATGAGGTGGATGTTCATGACAGATTTCAAAAAAGGAGGCCATCACTATGGCAGCACAGAAGAAAATCATTGATACGAAACTGCAGGTCCGTGTAGAAAATACTGATGCAGCGAAAAAGGCGATCAAAAATCTGAACTACAACCAGATCAAGCTGACCGCGACAGAAGCCCAGCTTCTCGAAGCGGGAACGGCGATCGCAGGACTTACGCAGTACACCCTCTCCGGCATCCGCGTGATCGACACCAGCGAACTCGCAGATGCGACCTGACAACCGGTAGGCAAAGGGGGCTGTGAAGAAATGAATCCTCATTTCTTCAAAGCCCTTTTTTGTGCGTTTCTGTCATACAAAGCAGTGGGCTTGAATCATCTTCGGAAAGTAAGTACAATATAGTCAAACAGCCTAGACAATGACGAAATTGCATCCAGCGGCTTTTGGGACGGCACAAGAACAAGGAAACCAGTCCCTCAGCCTGCATGGCAGGAAAGATGTGCGTCACGTAAGGCCAGAGAGGAATCTATCAAAGGAAAACACAGTGCATATAGAAGCCAGATCATAATATCATTTCCAGTAAAGGAGAGAGAATGACAGATACTTCACAGGAAATCTATGTATATATCGTGCCGGCAGAGCGTCGAAATGGGGATGAACCGAGCTGCCGGGTGCTGATCAAAGGGAATACCCATCCCCAGCAGATTCGCGGGACAGCGGAAAATTACATCAAGTACGTGATGAAAAGCATGACGCGCACGACCGGGAAAGAGGGTGCCTGCCATGCCCTCCACGAAGGCGCGAAAACCTCGCGCGGAAAAGTGTGGGAGCTGCCGAATGGGCAGTTTCTTTCGCCCGTACAGATTCTGGCGGAAAAAGGAGGCACCGGGTATGTTTCCCTCGGCGAAATCGTCGGTGTCTATGCAGAGCAGGGCATCGGCGTCATCCAGTTCTGCGGCGAATCCGTGACACTGAAGACCGCCATGAAAGTGAAAGGCCTCTATGACTGCATTTCCAAAGCATCGAGGCGCTACCTCGAAGGGCACAAAGACTCGGATGTCGTCTTACGCTTTATCGGTGAGAAGGAAAAGCAGGAGATGCAAGACGCAAGAGACCCGGAAGGGGCAGAGAAAGAGACAGCCTTGCAGAAATCCCTTCTGCTGGGAAGCATCGATTTCATTCATCAGTGCCCGCCGGAGGACCAGTCGCGCATCATAGATGATGTGTATAAATTTTTATGGCGTTCGCATATGCGGGGACAAAAGCATGGCTCAGGTACGATCAATTACATCAAAGCCTGCTTTCAGACGATACTGAAGAAACCGATGACACCGGAAGAAGAAAGAAGAGCCGCATTGCTCGCGCAGCATCCCGAAAGACTGCTTCCTTGGGAAGAAATCGGCCCTTCCTCAGAAATGCCTCCGGCGAAACCTGTGGCAGAAGCCGGCGAGGGGCAAAAATACTGGCCCGCGATCAGCCCGAAGGCCCGGAAGAAAGAGACATATCATGCGGTGACCTTTTCGGATACCATGCGGGATGTACAGAGCTTAGTCAAAGGGGCCTTCTTTTGGCAGGACCATATCCGGGACGCGATAAAATCGCCAGTGTCAGAAAGTATAGCAAAAGCGATGCAAACGTTCGCAATGCCCTCTCCCTTCATGCAAGAGCTGTCGAAGACAGTGGTATCGATGGATCCCTTCTTGGAAAAGTGGCGGGCAGCTGGACAGATGGGTAGGCAAATGCCGCGGATCCATTCGCCGATTCTGACCAGCGCGGCAGCCTTCAAAATGCCGGGCCTAGATCCGCTCTCCGTCGTGAAGGGGACTACTTCGCCGGCTTGGCAAATGCCAGGTCTGGCGTCCTTGATGCCTGCCAAATTCAATCTTTCGCAGCTCAACACTTCGATGGGAATGATACGGTCCATGCCCCACGCCTTGGCACTCGGGCAGCCCGAAGAGCTTGACAGATGGCTGATGAAACATAAGAAAAAGGAAGAAACCGATCAGAAATCATAACCCCAAAAGCGGCCGGCCGGAAGGCTCGCCGCTTTTTGCGTGGGCCGATGTGGTATACTAAAGAGAAAAGATTCGACAGACGCTCATCTTGTATGAGCGAAGAACGATAAGGAGACACCTATGCCTATATTACAATGGATCGGAAAAGAAAAAGTGGTGAACCACCACCTCGAAGTGCCCTGCCATGTACTTTCCCGCACGTACAGTTTTGACGAAGAGGGGCAGAAGGCGGAGGATAATGGGAGCGAGAATATGGTGATCCATGGGGACAATCTGCTTGCCCTGAAGTCGCTCCTCCCCAAGTATGAGGGGCGGGTGAAGTGTATCTACATCGATCCACCTTATAACACCGGCAATGAAGGATGGGTATACAATGATGCGGTGAATGATCCGGTCATCAAGCGCTGGCTGGGCGAGGTCGTGGGGAAGGAAGGGGAGGATCTGTCGCGGCATGACAAGTGGCTGTGCATGATGTATCCCCGCCTCCGTCTTCTTCAGCGCCTGCTCTCGGATGATGGGGCGATTTTTATCTCGATTGGTGAAGATGAACATGCGTCATTAAAGCTTATATGCGATGAGATTTTTGGGATTGGTAATTATATAACCGATTTTAGTAGACAAATGAAATCAGGTGGAGCAAAAGGACATTTTTATACACCTAGCGTGGATTATGTATTAGCATATGCAAAGAACATTAGTTTGCTTCCTTATTTTCGAACCGTATTAACTCAAAAACAAATTGATGTATTCTACAAGTTTGTTGAAACGACTGGACCAATGAAAGGCGAAAAATATGGGGAAGAGAGGCTCTTTAAGTCAAGCTTAGAGGCGCGTGCAAATCAACGTTATTACATAAAGTGTCCAGATGGTAGTTTTGCAATACCTCCCGGAGAAACATTGCCGTCAAAGTTGGAAGAAGGCTTAACGGTTAGACCGGTTAAATCGGATAAGGTATGGAAATGGACATATTTAACGTATAAAAGAGAGAAAGAAAAAGGAAATATAGTTTTTAAGAAAACCACTAAATCCGGTTTGGTTGATGAGCATGGGTATCAATCAAAGTGGAATATTTATAATAAAGTTTGGCTAAAAGAGCAACAGGAAAAAGGAGTTGTTCCATCTAATTTAATACTTGGATTTGAAAATCGGCAAAGTGCTGCTGAATTGAAACAGCTACAGATTAAATTTGATTATGCGAAGCCGATTCATTTGTTAGAGTATCTTTTTCAGTTAGCTCGTTTGGATTCTGGTGTTGTACTTGATTCTTTTGCGGGGTCTGGAACCACAGCGCAAGCTGTACTAAACATGAATATGTCAGATGGTGGAAATCGCAAATTCATTCTGATCGAGATGGGGGACTATGCAGACTCCATCACCGCTGAGCGCGTGAAGCGCGTCATCCATGGCTATGGGGAAGGGAAGAAGGCCGTCTCTGGCACGGGCGGTGATTTCTCTTTCTATGAACTGGGCGCACCGCTCATGAAAGATGGCTTCTTGAATGAAGACGCTTCGGAGAAGGCGATCCGTGACTATGTCTACTTCATGGATACAAGGGAAAATCGCGCACAGGAGAAGGCGGATGAGCCGTACTTCCTCGGGACGCATCAGGGCGCGGCGTACTATTTCTACTATAAGAAGGGCGAGGCGACGGTGCTGTCTTACGATTTCCTTGCGACGGTAAAGACTGAGGCGGAGTCCTACGTGATGTATGCGGACAGCTGTCTGCTTTCGGCCGAAGAGCTTTCGAAGTATCACATCACATTCAAGAAGATTCCACGCGATATCGCGAGATTGTAAGAGGGATGGACATTTCAGGCTCGCCGTAGGATCAAAGATTGAAAGCAGGGATGAGTAGCTTCGCGTGATTGATGACTAAAGGGCATCCATCTCTCTCGTATCGTCATTTCGCGTGTAAGTGAGAAATCTTCCTTGCACACCGGTCAGACAAAAGATGTGAGGGGAGAGGGAAACACCGTACTCCATACGACTTGGAATGACGGACTTCCTCATATGTGCTGTTTTCCAGCCTGCAAGAAAGATCCCTCGGCTACGCTCGGGATGACGATACGAGAAGACGGGCGATCTCACATTCGCTTTCATTCCATCACGTAGAAGGCTGCCCCTTCGGGGCAGATCTATCCTCCGCCTTCGGCGCGCCCCTTCTTCAAGGGGCTGCTCAGGGGTCATGCCATATAGAGGCATCGTTTCGGGGGAGTTTCCCAAACCCCTAAACTCATACATATTTTCATGATTTCTCAGGAGACTTTTATGGAGCTTAAAAATTATCAGAAGATGGTCATGAAAGACCTGAAGGACTATATGAAGGCGCTCTCTGATGCGCCGGAGCTTTTCAAGGCATGGAGTCTCTACTGGTCGCGGAAGGATATCGCGGTCGGACGGGGCGGGGTGCCGCCGTATAATAATTCGATCCAAGGCGTGCCGCATGTGTGCATGAAGGTGCCGACGGGTGGCGGGAAGACGTTCATGGCGTGCGCGGCGCTGCGCTCGATTTTCGAGGCGCTACCGTTTCTGAAAGAGAAGCTGGTGATCTGGCTGGTGCCGTCGCAGTCGATCTTGCAGCAGACGGTGAGAAATCTGTCGAATCCGTCGCATCCGTACCGTTTGCGCCTTTCGCGGGATTTTCAGGGGCGCGTGGAGGTCTTGACGAAGGAGGAGCTGCTCACGGGGCAGAATTTCTCGCCGGACACGGTACGGGAGGAGCTCTCGGTGTGTGTGTTGTCGTATGATTCGCTGCGTATCCACAGCCGGAAGAAGGATGTGCGCAAGGTGTATCAGGAGAACGGGGCGTTATATCGTTTCAAGATGGAGATTTCTCATCCGGAGGCGTGTTTGCCGGATACGCCGGATACGGCGCTGATCCAGGTGCTGCGCCAGCTCTCGCCGGTGGTCGTCGTGGATGAGAGTCACAATGCGTCCTCGGATCTGTCGGTCGAGATGCTCGAGCGGCTGAATCCTTCTTTTGTGCTGGATCTGACGGCGACGCCTCGGGAAAGTAGCAATGTGATCTCCTATGTGGATGCGCGGGAGCTGAAGAAGGAGCACATGGTGAAGCTTCCGGTCATTGTGTACAATCGTCCGACGAAGGATGCGGTGATCGGGGATGCGATCCGTCTCCGGCGTCTTCTGGAGGAGCGGGCGAGGTCGGAGGAGAAGCGAGGCGCGCCGTATATCCGGCCGATCGTTCTTTTCCAGGCGCAGCCGAGGACGGGGAGTGGGAGTGAGACGTTTGAGAAGGTGAAGAGGCTTCTCATGGAGGTCGGCATTCCGGAGAAGGAAATAGCGATCAAGACGTCGACGGTGGATGACTTGAAGGAGGCTGACCTGCTCTCGAGAGACTGCCCTATCCGCTATATCATCACGGTGAATGCGTTGAAAGAGGGCTGGGATTGTCCTTTCGCTTATATTCTGGCTTCGCTGGCGAATAAGACATCGTCGGTGGATGTGGAGCAGATCCTAGGGCGTGTCCTGCGCCAGCCGTATGCGATCCGGCAGGAAGCGGCGGTGATGAATCTCTCTTATGTGCTGACATGTTCGGCGGATTTCCGAAATACGCTGGATCATATCGTGCTCGGGTTGAATGGAGCGGGGTTTTCTTCGAAGGATTACCGTATCGGAGAGGAGATCAAGGAGGGAAAGGAGTCTCCTGCCTGGCAGGCGAGTCTTTTCCCAAAGGATCCAGGCGTGGATGAGGCGAAAACGGATGAAGCGGCGGCTGAAACAGATCTGGCTGATGTCGATACGACGAGCGTTGCAAGCTATATCCGGCAGATGGATCTGGGAGCTTCTATCGAGGGGACGCCGGAAAAGGAAAGCGGAGAGGGGAGGCGTTCTCCGGATCCGCTGGGGGGCTTTGTGAAAACGGCAGAGAAGGCAGAGTCGGCTTATATCGAGGAGGGGCGCAAGGAGGCGGAGAGCGGCCGCATAGGAGGTGAGCTCGGAGCGATGCTGAAACAGTATGAAATCTGTGAGGAATGGCGGGATGAGGTGCTACGGCTCGCTCTTCCGCAATTCGTCGTGGCGACGGAGCTGCCGATGAGCTTTTTCGGCGGGGAAAGGGAGAAGCGGCTGCTGACGAAAGGGGATCTGATGAAGGGTTTCTCTCTTTCGGCGCAGGATGCAAAGATTCCTTTCTCTCGCGTATCGGATGATATGTATACGGTGGATTTGTCCGTGTCGGGAGATGCGGTGCCTAAGTACCGGATGACGAGCCGACTCTTTGGCGCCGAGCTGCGGGAAGAGCTGGAACGGATGCCCAGCAAAGAACGCCTCGCAGCTTGCATCGGTCTTGTGGCAGGGAAGCTCTCGAAGCAGGATGCCTTGAACGATACGGATGTCCGCGAGTATTTGAAGCGTGTTATCGAGCAGTATACGGAGGAAGAGCTCGAGCGCGTCATGCAGGGGATCGAGTCTTACGCGCTGGTCGTGGAGGAAAAAATCAAGAAGCTGGCGTATGAGTATCAGAAGACGCAGTTCAAGGATGGCACGCAGACGAACGTGACCTGCGCGCCGCTGTGGCGTTTCCCGCGGGTCATTACGCCGCAGAAGGAAACGAGCGCGATTCCCAAGAGCCTCTATACCGCAGAGGCCAATGATATGAATGACTTCGAGTGGCAGATGGCAAACGACCTGGCCCGTATGGAGAATGTCCGCTGGTGGCATCGGAATATCGACCGCAGGGGATTCTTCATCAATGGCTTCCTCAATCATTACCCGGATTTCCTTGTCATGACAAAGGCGGGACGGCTCCTTGCTGTGGAAACGAAGGGGGATTTTCTCGCCAATGACGACAGCCTCGATAAGCTGGAGCTGGGGAATCAGTGGGCCAGCATGGCAGGACTCAAGTATCGCTATTTCATGGTATTCGAGCACCAGAAGCCGCAGCAGAATGGTGCGTACACGAGAGAAGAATTTTTCAAACTGCTGAGACAGATCCCGTGAGAGGTGCTTCTCTGGGAGCCTCCTTCCCTGTAGAAGGAGGCTTTTGCTTTGTGAGATGTCCGCGTCGCGGTGATTATCCACTATACTAAGAACCGCTCCAACCTCCGCCCCTTCGGGGCACCTCCTTCCATAGGAAGGAGGGAGAAGTCCCAAAGCCTTTCCCTCGAGGGAAAATGCGTCTCAAATAGGTGGAAAATGAGAGTACCGCTTTCCCCGTATTGTCATTTCGAGCGAAGCGAGAAATCTTCTTTGCACACCGGTCAGACAAAAGAAGTGAGGGGAGCGGTAAACACCGTACTTCATACGACTTGGAATGACGGACTTCCTCATAGGTACTGTTTTCCCGCCTGCAAGAAAGATCGAGGGCTTCGCTCGGGATGACGAAACGAGAGGACGGACTATCGTACATTCCCTTTCATCCCGCTGCGGGAGCCAACCTCCGTCCTTTCGGGGTACCTTCCACTCGAGGGGAAGGCTGTTTTTATACTTCGCGTCACTTAGATCCTTCGACTCAGTTCTCATATTTTCAGATAAGCCATTTTTTAACACACGACGCTTTTCTCCGCTCAGGATGACGAAATGCGCTGCCACTACCACCTTTGAACCCTCTGAAACCTCTGAAACCGCTCCCCCTCTGTCATTCCTAATCAAGGGACGGCACGCCCCGTGGGCTAACCTGCCGCCCGCAAACCTTCGGGCATCGCCCCGTTTCGTCATCCTGAGCGGCGAGAAACGTCGTATGAGAGATAACGAATGCCAGAACAGCTGCGACCTGAGCCCTCGATCTCGGCGAAGCCGCCACCTGAACCCTGAACCCGACAACCCATTTCATTTCCCCCCTTGTGAAAGATGAAAGTTGTATTATATAATAAATAGTCGTATAAAGAAGCATTTACTAAGGAGGAACAGGAATTGTTCAAAACATTTGAAATGGAACTGGCCGGTCGTCCACTGATCATTGAGACTGGTAAAATGGCCAAGCAGGCGAATGGCGCTGTACTGGTCAGATATGGGGATACCGCTGTCCTCGTCGCTACGACGGCGAGCAAGGAGCCTCGCGAAGGCACGGATTTCTTCCCGCTGACTGTCGACTATGAAGAGAAGATGTATGCTGTCGGCAAGATGCCGGGGGGATTCCTTCGCCGTGAAGGCCGTCCGGGAAATTCGGCGATCCTCTGTGCGCGTCTGATCGACCGTCCGATCCGTCCTCTGTTTGATAAAAGATGCAGAAATGATATCCATGTCGTAGCGACGGTGCTCTCTGTCGACTATGACAATGCACCGGAGCTGTGCGGCATGATCGGTGCGTCCGCGTCCATCGGTATTTCCGATATCCCGTGGGACGGCCCGATCGCCGGTGTCCGCGTGGGCCGCGTGGATGGCAAGTATGTCATCAACCCGACACAGGAAGAGATGGCAGCTTCCACGATGAATGTGACGGTCGCCGGCTCGGAAGAAGCGATCATGATGGTCGAAGGCGGCGCGCAGGAAGCACCGGAGGAAGAAGTCCTCGATGCGATCATGTTCGGTCATGAGACGATCAAGGAAATCTGCCGTTTCCAGAAGAAGATCATCGAAGAAGTCGGCAAGGAAAAGCGCGTGCTGACTTTCCCGGAAGTCCCGGCAGAGATCGAAAAAGATGTCGAAGCGTTCGCGACCGAGTCCCTGAAGAAGGCGATCTTCGATGCGGATAAGCTGCGCCGCGATGGCAATATCGCTGCTGCGAAGAAGGAAGCGATGGCACATTTCGCTGACATTTACCCGGAACATCTCTCTGATGTGGCAGATGCGCTCGACCATCTGACGAAGGAAATCGTCCGTCACACCATCACGAATGAAGGTATCCGTCCGGATGGCAGAAAGCTGACGGAAATCCGCCCGATCACCTGTGAAGTCGGACTGCTCCCGCGTGTTCACGGATCGGCGCTCTTCACCCGCGGCCAGACGCAGGCGCTCTCCATCACTACGCTGGCTCCGATGTCGGAAACTCAGATCATCGACGACCTCACCCCGGTCACCGAGAAGAGATACATCCATCAGTACAATTTCCCGTCCTACTGCGTCGGCGAGACGAAGGGCTCCCGCGGTCCGGGACGCCGCGAGATCGGCCATGGTGCACTCGCAGAACGTGCGCTCCTCCCGGTCATCCCGAGTGTCGATGAATTCCCGTATGCGATCCGCGTCGTTTCTGAAATCCTGGAATCCAATGGTTCTTCCTCTCAGGCTTCTGTCTGCGGCAGTACCATGTCCCTCATGAATGCAGGCGTACCGATCAAGGCACCGGTCGCAGGCATCGCGATGGGCCTCATCGAAGACGGCGGCAAATTCTCCATTCTTTCCGATATTCAGGGCATGGAAGATGCGCTGGGCGATATGGACTTCAAGGTCGCTGGTACCGCGAAGGGCGTCAATGCCATCCAGATGGATATCAAAGTCCATGGCATTTCCAGAGACATCCTGCTGACCGCGCTGAAACAGGCCCATGAAGGCCGCCTCTACATCCTCGGCAAGATGGCAGAATGCATCGATAAACCGGCAGAACATCTCTCCAAGTATGCGCCGAAGATCATTTCTCTCACCATCCCGGTCGACAAGATCCGTGTCGTCATCGGCAGCGGCGGAAAGACCATCAATAAGATCATCTCTGAAACCGGTGCGAAACTCGACGTCGAGGAAGACGGTCGCGTATACATCGCTTCCGAAGATGAAGCCGCTGCCCAGAAGGCAAAAGCAATGGTCGAATCCCTCGTGAAGGAAGTCGAAGTCGGCGAGACATACCTCGGCCGCGTCACCCGCCTTATGAAGTTCGGCGCTTTCGTAGAAATCCTGCCGGGCAAGGAAGGCCTCGTCCATGTCTCCCAGCTCGCTCTCCAGAGAGTCGAGAAGCCGGAAGACATCGTCCATGAAGGCGATGAGATCATGGTCAAGGTCACGGAAATCGATGACAAGGGCCGTATCAATCTTTCCCGAAAAGCTCTGCTGCTGGAAAAGAAGAATAAGTAAGACTGTGCTGAGGGTCCTTTAGGGGGCGTGAGGCGTATCATACCATGGAGGCGCCGCAGTGCTGCTTTCGGATCTATGGCATCTCTTGGGGAGACGCCGAGACTGCGATCACACAAGCGTTTCTTTCACTCACCTATTATGGGAAAAGCCCGGCGGGTTCCGGTGGTTCGTCTCGAAAGAGCAGGAACCCCGGGCGCGTCGGGCTTTTTCGCTTGGTGAGGATGAGACTTGGAGACTGAGAGACTAGGAGACTAAGAGACATTTTTCCCCGTATCGTCATCCCGACCGAAGTGGAGGGATCTTTACTGCACAACGCTTATCAGCATGCATGCGTGATGGGGAAATGACGTCTTGCTGAGGCGGTGCTACAGATTTCCTCACATATACCATTTCCCTGTCTGCAAGAAGGATCGAGGGCTATGCTTCCGATGACGGTACGGGAGATCTGCCACTACAACTCTGAAGTTTGAAAGCAGGGATCGCGGCGAAGCCGCCACCATAACCCCGAACCCCGAACCCTATTTCTATAAGGAGAATCCATTCTATGACAAAAACAAGAGGTTTTGAAATCCTGTCCACATGGCAGGGAAAAGATATCCATCTGCCGGAAAGAAAAACGGAAAAGAGCGCCGGCTATGACATCGAATGCGGCGAAGACATCGATCTCATCCCGCATCAGGTGACGCTCATCAAGACCGGACTGAAGGCGTATATGAAAGATGACGAATACCTCGCCATTTTCATCCGTTCGAGCATGGCGATCAAGAAAGGGCTTTTCCTTGCGAACAGCACCGGCATTATCGATGCGGACTATTACAATAATGAAGACAACGAAGGGCATCTCATGGTCGCTGTCTATAATACGAAGGATGAACCATTCCATGTGAATAAAGGCGATCGTGTGGCACAGGGGATTTTCACGAAATACCTCACCATGGATGATGACCATGCTGAAGGTGTACGCACCGGCGGCGTAGGAAGCACAGGTGTGAAATGAGCATAGAAAAAGAAAAGCTGATCCATCGCGCGCCCGCCTTCGAGGGGCGGATGCTGCACGTCTTCGATGATGAAGTGGAAATCCATGGGCACAGAACCACGCGGGAGGTCGTCCTGCATCCGGGGGCGTCCGCCATCATCCCTGTCACCGAGGAGGGAGAGATCCTCTTCGTCCGTCAGTATCGCTATGCGGTCGAGCAGCCGCTTCTGGAAATCCCAGCTGGCAAACTCGATGGGGGAGAAGACCCCGATATCTGTGCGGCAAGGGAACTCACGGAAGAAACCGGCTACAAGACGGAGCACATGGAAAAGCTCGGCTACGTCTATACCACGCCGGGATTCTGCAATGAGACCATCCACCTCTACTTCGCCGACCATCTGGTGAAGTCGCACCAGCACCTCGATGAGGATGAATTTCTGGATGTCATCCGTCTCCCGATCGATAAGGTCTATGAGATGGTGGATCGCGGAGAAATCTACGATGCGAAGACACTCGCGGCTCTCGCCATGGCGAGGACGAGACTGATGAGAAAGTAGAAATGAAGGAGCGGCGCCAGCATATGAGCGCCGCTTTTTTATAATGACTAAAAGACTAGGAGACATTAGACGGCAGACATTTCCCTCGTATCGTCATCCCGACCGAAGTGGAGGGATCTTTATTGCACAATGCTTATCAGCATGAATGCGGTGATAGGGAAATGACGTCTTGCTGAGGCTGCTTTACGGATTTCCTCACATACACCATTTCCCTGTCTGCAAGAAGGATCTCTCGGCTACGCTCAAGATGACGGTACGGGAAAACGCTCACCTCACATGTTTCAGTTGTCTTTCATACCGCTAGTGCCCCATCCGCCCCTACGGGGCACCTTCCCCCTCGAGGGGAAGGCTTTTGATGCGGGGGGAAGCGGTATTCTCATTTTGTAATCTTTGTCATTCGAGGCTCAGGGACTCACGCTTTCCCCATATGTGCCTTGCACTTCTCCGCTTTCCTCATCTGTCTTTCAGGCCGCTAGAACCCTATCCGGCTCGCTGCGCTCGCTACCTTCCCCACGCGGGGAAGGCTGGCGATACGAGGGAAACCTGCCACCTGCAGACCTTCGGGCATCGCCACATATATATTTGCGGCGATGCCGCCACCACAACCCTGAACCCTGAACCCTTTTTCCTATTGCAAAACACTGACGAACTCGCTATAATACTAATAACGCAGGGAAAGAGAAAATCTTTTTCAGATGTCTTTCAGAGACAGGGCGGCTGGTGAGAGCCCTGGCAGATGAGAAAGTTTCCACTCAGGAGCGGCCGATGAAGAATCGGACGGCAGGCAGCCGATATCAGCTATGAGCTGGCTTATGCAAATTGGGTGGCACCGCGATGACTTCGTCCCATGGAGGGAAGAAGTCTTTTTATTTGCTTTGATCTGGATGACTGGCAGCTAGTGACTAATGACTAGAGATTGGGGGCTCTTCCCATGTGAGCAGCCCCTTACTATGAAAACATCTCGCGATTGAAAAATGGCG
>ULSB01016257.1_pt1 | contig 20300 bp, 20 predicted proteins | sample 1955741 | NCBI WGS metagenome assembly ULSB01 (sample SAMEA4835691, study PRJEB28245) | human gut metagenome | biome: gut microbiome; material: fecal sample | place: Denmark | collected 2008
AGCGGTCACGTCAGCGGACAGGCAGACGCTGTGACGGAAGGCCAGGATATCATCCTGACCGACGGTACGGCAGAGCTCCTGCATGAAGTGGAAGGCGTACATGCTCTGCATACCGGTCACGCCGTCGGAGCCGATCTCTTCCTTATCGGTCAGGACGCAGACAGTGGTGTAAGCAGGGTTTTTGGTCTCGATCTCGGCCATCAGTGCAGGATAAGCGTCCACACGATCATCGTGGCCATAGCCGCCCACCATGGAGCGGTCAAAGCCAACGTCGCGGCTCTTGTAAGCCGGGGTGATCTCGATCTCAGCGCGCATGAACTCCTTCTCAGTGATGCCGTACTTCTCGTTGAGCAGGATCATGGTGTTCAGCTTGACAGCTTCCTTGATGTTCTCGTCATCAACAGCGTCGGAGCCAATGAGGATGTTCAGCTCCTCAGCCTTGATGCCGTCCTTCAGGGGACGGGCGTTCTGCTCGGCACCCAGATGGGGCAGCAGGTCGGTGATGCAGAAGACGGGATCGTTCTCATCCTCGCCCACACGGACGGTGACGGTGGAGCCATCCTCACGGGTGAACACGCCGTGGATGGACAGAGGGATAGTGCCCCACTGATACTTGCGGATACCACCGTAGTAATGGGTCTTGAAGTAGCTCAGGTGGTCAGACTCATACAGCGGGGTGGGACGCAGGTCCAGACGAGGGCTGTCGGTGTGGGCAATGACCAGATGGAAGCCATCCTCAAAGCTCTTGGTACCGATGGTGGAAGCCACCACAGCCTTGTTGTACTGGACAAAGTAAATCTTGTCGCCGGGCTTGTAGGTCTTTTTCGGGTCGAACTGCTGGTAGCCTGCATCCTTGAGCATCTGCTCGCTCTCGGCGGCAACCTCGCGCTCGGTCTTGCCTGCATCCAGGAACTTCTTGTAGCCCTCGGCAAAGTCGTGGGCCTTCTGCTTCACGTCAGCGTCCTTATCGGCGACGTAAGCAGGCTTATAGAGCAGCTTTTCAGCCAGCTGCTGGTTCGGAGTTTTTTCTGCCATAGAATTTCTCCTGCCTTTCTCTTTCGGTATTCCTAAATATTTCAAACCGGCGCAAGCCGGTTCAAGCGGGTTTGCAGCCTGCTCAGGCTCCGTACAGCTCGGTGTACTTGGCATAGCAGGCGGTGATCTTTTCCACATAGTGGTGCATCTGGTTATAGGGGAAACCCGACAGGGTCAACCCGTCCTCTGAATGTTCCTCCTTCTGAAGCAGGGCATCCACAGTGCCCCACCCGCTGTGGTAGGCTGCGGCGGCCGTGGAGATATCGCCGTTGTAACGCACCAGGCAGAGGTGAAGATAATAGCATCCAAAGCGGATGCTCACATCAGGGTCGTACAGGTCGCCAAAGGAAACCTCCTCCCCCAGGCCCAGCTTACTGCGGAGCCAGAGGAAGGTCTCCTCTGTCATCTGCATCAGGCCGCGCGCATCGACACTGGAAGTTGCGCCCGGGTCAAAGCCGCTCTCGGTGCGGATAAAGGAATAGACCAGCAGCGGGTCAAGGTCATACTCGGCGGCGTACTGCTCCACAAGGCCGTTGTATTTCCGCGGGTAGAGCCGCTGTTCCACCTGACGGCGCACCGGCGGCAGCGCAAGCAGGACCACACAGAGCAGAAAGAGCAGCACCAGCGTTTTCAAAAACTTTTTCAAAGCGAAGTGTCCGCGCCCCCTTTCCGTGCCCCCTCAGCCTGCAGCTGCTCACAGAGCGCCGCTGCCGCCGCTTCCAGAGAAGCAAGGTCAGCATCGTTGCGCAGGACAAGATCGGCCCTGGCAAGCAGGACTTCTTCTGGGGTCTGGGCGTTGAGCCGCCGTGCCGCCATTTCCGGGGTAATGCCGTCCCGGGCCGCAATGCGGGCCACACTGGTGGCAAAGGGCGCAGTGACCACGCAGAGATGGTCGCACTCTTTTTCCGCATCGGTACCCACGATCACGGCTCCGTCTATCACAAAAAGCGGTGCTCCGGCTTCCCGGGCGGCCTGCTTCAGTCTGTAGACCCGCCGGATGATCTCCGGAAGCACGAGGGAATCCAGAGCAGCCTTTCCTTCCGGCGCGGCAAAGGCGCGGTCTGCCAGCAGACGGCGGTTCAGTCTGCCGTCAGCATACAGGATATCTGCCCCGAACCGCTGGGCCAGCACAGGCAGCAGCGGAGAACCGGGCAGCAGGATCTCGCGGGAGATCTGGTCGGCATCCACCAGCGGGACACCATGGGCGGCAAACACCGCCGTCACAGTCGATTTGCCGCAGCCGCTGCGGCCGGTGATCCCAAGCGTGATCATAGCTGGATCACCCGGAACGCTGCCGCTCGGATCAGGCGGTTGTACACCGCCATGGACAGGCCGTCCTTTTTGGGGCAGCGGGCATAGACCACCCCGTCCCCCTGCTCATCCAATGCGCGCAGGCTGCGGAAGATATGCTTTGCCTGATCGGCACCATCGCCCTCCCTGCCATACTCCACGCAGGGCCAGCCGAGCTTTTCGGCCTCGCCGGTAAAGCAGAGGCAGCTGGGGTTCTGGTCGGCATGGGCATCCACATAAGCCTTGAACTGCTCAAAGGTGCCGTCCAGCAGGGTGACATCTGCCTTAGGGGCGTAATGCTTATACTTCATGCCGGGGCTGCGGACAACAGCACCCTCGGGCAGCTTCTCGAGGATGGCTTTGGAGACCTCGACCTCCTCACCCAGAGCGCGCTCCAGATCTTCCAGCGTGATATGGCCGGGGCGGAACAGGGTGGGCTTTTCGCCTACCACAGAGATCACGGTACTCTCCACACCCACATCGCACTCGCCGCCATCCAGGATCAGGGGCAGACGGCCATCCATATCGGTGAACACATCCTGTGCGTTGGTGGGGCTGGGCTTGCCGGAAAGGTTCGCGCTGGGGGCCGCAAAGGCACAGCCGCTCTGCGCAATGACAGCCCGTGCCACCGGGTGGCTGGGCATCCGGATGCCCACCGTGTCCAGACCGGCACAGCACTCCGCGGCCACCTCCGGGCCGCGGGGCATGATGATGGTCAGAGGGCCGGGGCAGAACGCGGCCATCAGCAGCTGGGCACGCTCGGGCACCTCGCTGACAAGGCCGGGCAGCATCTCTGGGCCGGTGACATGGACGATCAGGGGGTTGTCCTGCGGGCGGCCCTTGGCCACAAAGATCTTTGCAACTGCCGCGCCGTTGCGCGCATCGGCGGCAATGCCGTAGACCGTCTCAGTGGGCAGGGCCACCAGCTCCCCTCTGCGCAGCAGATCAGCCGCTTTGGCGATTGCTTCGCCCTCAGCAGGTAAAATTTCAGTTTTCATTTTCATACGGTTCATCGTTCTTTCTATCTGTAAAGTAAAAATACTTTTCAACCATCAAATCAACGCAAGCGCGTTATTCTTTTCATCACAGTATCATTCAGCCTGTGCGTTGAGCTGACGCAGTTTTTCGGCCTGTTCATGGGTTGCCAGTGCATCAATGATCTCGTCCAGATTGCCGTCCATGATCTTATCCAGATTGTGGACCGTCAGGCCGATGCGGTGGTCGGTGCAGCGATCCTGCGGGAAGTTGTAAGTCCGGATCTTCTCGCTGCGATCACCGGTTCCCACCTGCCCCACGCGGTTGGCATTGATGGCATCCTGCTGTTCCTTCTGCTTCTGGGCCAGCAGGCGGCTGCGCAGGATCTCCAGCGCCTTATCCTTATTCTGGAACTGGCTGCGCTCGTTCTGGCACTCCACCACCATTCCGGTGGGGATGTGCGTGACCCGGATGGCGCTGGACGTTTTGTTGATGTGCTGGCCGCCTGCACCCGAGGAGCGGAAGGTATCGATGCGCAGATCCTTGGGGTCGATGACAAGATCCACCTCTTCGGCCTGCGGCATCACCGCCACGGTTGCCGTGGAGGTGTGGATGCGGCCCTGCGTTTCGGTCTCGGGCACACGTTGGACACGGTGCACCCCGCTCTCATACTTGAGCCGGTTATAGGCCCCTGCGCCGTTCACGGCAAGGATGGCTTCCTTGACACCGCCCAGCTCCGTCTCGTTGAGGTTCAGCACCTCCAGCTCCCAGCCCCTGCTCTGGACGTACATGGTGTACATCCGCATCAGGCTGTGGGCAAACAGCGCGGCTTCTTCGCCGCCCGCACCGCCGCGCAGCTCCATGATGACACTTTTATCATCGTTGACATCCTTGGGCAGCAGCAAAATTTTAAGATTATTTTCCAGCTGCGCCACTTCCTGACTTTTTTCGCCGATCTCCTGCTGTACCATTTCCTTAAAGTCCGGATCAAGGGTCTCGCCCTCGAGCAGGGCTTTGGCCTGAGCAAGATGATCCTGCGCCGTGGTCAGGGCCTGATAGGCCTGCACCACAGGTTCCGCCTCGTGATACTCCTGCATCAAGCGGCGGAACAGTGCGGGATCTGCCGCTGTTTCCGGCTGGTTCAGGCGGATGGAAAGTTCTTCAAACCGGTGGCTGACAGCCTCCATTTGGGAAAGCAGTCTTGACATACTGTGCAGTTCTCCTTACATGACCCAATGGTTACTCGGCAGCGCCGGGCTTGAGCACTTTCTTGATGTTTTTTTCAATTTTCGCGCGGGGCAGCATGACCTCACGGCCGCAGCCCGTGCAGCGGATCTTGAAATCCATACCGACCCGGAGCACCTCGAAGCTGGAAGCTCCGCACGGGTGTTTTTTGCGGGTCTGGATGGTATCTCCCACTGCGATATCCATATTTCTTTCCCTCCTGCCGCCCCTTTGCGGGGCAGTACCCTGTGCAGCAGGTTTCCATGCCGCACATACAGATATAGTATAAACCAAACTCGTATAAAATGCAATTGTCCGCGCATAGAGTTTTAATGCCGACACCTGCTTTGTGTGCCGACGTGCAGCGGAAAACGCTAAAATAACACAGAAAGAGGAACAAACCATGATGCAGACATTTCGTACTGAAGGCAATTACCGTTCCGCAGACCGGCTCAGCCCCGCAGAACTGCGCGCCGCCATCGCCAGCCGCGAAATTTTACAGAGCACTGCCCTTGCCTTTGACACCCAGCGCCAGCTCCGGTTCGACCTGGGCGGGGTAAAGGCCGTGATGCCCTTTGGTCAGTGTGCCGATGGGGCCGAGAGCGGCACCGTGCGGGACATTGCGGTGCTGACGCGGGTGGGCCGCCCCACCTGCTTTGTGATTGAAGGGATGGAGACCGGGGAAAACGGCCAGCCCTGCTACCTGCTTTCCCGGGCTGAGGCACAGCGGATGTGCAAGGCAGAGTATCTGGACACCTTACAGCCCGGGGACATCCTGCCCTGCACTGTGACCCACATCGAGCCGTTTGGTGCCTTTTGTGACGTTGGGTGCGGCATCAGCGCCCTGCTGCCCATCGACTGCATGTCGGTCAGCCGCATCTCCTCCCCTGCCGACCGGGTGAGTGTGGGCCAGCAGATCCTGTGCGCCATCAAAAGCCGGGATGTGCAGGGGCGATTCGTGCTGACCATCCGTGAGCTGCTGGGCACCTGGGAGGAGAACGCCGCCGGGTTCACCGTGGGCGAGACCGTGGTGGGCATTGTGCGGAGCGTGGAGGAATACGGCACCTTTGTGGAGATCGCCCCCAATCTGGCCGGCCTTGCCGAGACCTGCCCCGACCTGCACCCCGGGCAGGCGGTGAGCGTCTACATCAAAAACATCCTGCCCGATAAAATGAAGATCAAGCTGGTCATCGTCAACCACAGCCTGGGCCAGAGCCACCGGTTCGACCTGCGCTATTTCATCACCGAGGGGCATATCGACCACTGGCTGTATTCCACCCCCGAAAGCCGCAAGCGCATTGAGACAGATTTTGCGGTTGCGGCTTGCAATCCGGTCTGAAACCCTTTATACTATAAGAAAGTGATTCTTTACGACCTGCCCTGAGGCAGTGCCGGGCAGCAATTTGAAATGACAGGGGGATGTGCAGAACGATGGCCGCCAACGATGCTTTTACCGCCGGTGTTCGTCCCGGCGGGCTGACCGACAGCACGGAGATCCGGTTGCTGTTGTGTTATCTGGTGAAAAATGCCGGGCCGATCACCCGGACGGAGATCGAGAACGCGCTGATGGAAGAGCAGCTGGTCAACTATTTTGAGATCGGCTCCTGTCTGGATGATATCCCCCGCCAGCAGCTGGTCACACTGAAGGAAGACCGCTATTCCATCACCGAAAAAGGACGCAAGGTCGCGCAGGAGCTTGCCTATGACCTGCCCCGCAGTGTGCGGGAGCGCGCGGTGGCGGCGGTTCTGCGCAGCCAGACCTGGGCCCGCAAGGAAGCCGAATACAGCGCCCGTATCACCGAAAAGCCGGACGGCCACTGCTCCATCCGCTGCACCATCAAGGCACTGGATCAGGAGCTGTTTTGTCTGGACATCGGCACGCCTGACCGGCTGAGTGCCGATCTGGTCAAGAAGCAATTCATCCTCAAGGGCAACGAGATCTATCAGATGCTCATCACCAAACTGACAGAGTAACAAAGAAACGGGGCTGTTGCAAAAACAGTCCCGTTTCTTTTAGTTCCAGCACTCTGCGGCGATCAGTTCCAGCACACTGCCCGCAATGCAGCGGGCCTTATCCGAAATGAGGAAGCAGTTCTCCAGCTCTGCGCGGCGGGGGTCCACATCAGCCACCTTGAATCCTTTGGTCACCGGGTAGCCATCCCGCAGCAGACCCCGCAGGATGCCGGAGATCTGTGTGACCACCGGCAGACGCTGACCGTCCGGCGTTTCGATCTCGGCCACAGCCTCGCCCGCCTCCACAAAATCAGCGATAGAATGCAGGTTGCGGAAGATACCCGCGGCCTGTGCATGAAGTACACGCTCGGCACCATAGCCACCGATGATGCCCGGCACGCCGGAGTTGGGTGCGGCAGATCCCTCCCGGATGATGCGGCCCAGCTTGTGGCCGCGCTTGGTCTCCACCACCACGTCCACATCCTGCCCCGCCGCAAAGCCGGGGCCAAGGGCAATGGTCAGCGGAGCCATCTCCCGGGTGGTGCCCAGATTTTTCTTTGCGATGATGGCATCCACCAGAACAGCAGGCCTTGCCTGCGGCAGGCAAGCACCCGTTGGGTCTATCAGAATCGGCACTGCGTTCTGTACCCAGACGGCATCGGCATCTGCCAGCGTCTCCACCCGGATGCCCCGCATTCCTTCCACAGCGGTCTCGCCTTCGTAAACAGCCTCACAGAGAGACACCTGCCGACGGATGGCGGCGGGATGGGCTGTTTCCAGCACCAGCACCCGCAGCCCCGCCGACCAGAGCCGATGCACAACGCCGGTGGCAAGGTCTCCCCCACCCCGGACAACGATCAGGTCATCACGCTTCATGGCTCATCCCTCCGGTTCCAGACGCTGCAAAAAGACTTCCATGGAGCCGCCGCAGGCCGCAATGGCCGCGGCATCGCTGGCCCCCTCTGTGGTAAAGGCGGCCAGTCTGCACGGGGCAGCCCCCGGCTCCAGCAATTCCCGCGCCAGCTGCTGGGTGCGGTACTCCATGATGCCGCCGCCCACGCTGCCCACGGCAGAGCCATCGGGCAGGACCAACATCTTGGAGCCTTCCTCCCGTGGCGTAGAGCCATGGCGGCCTACGATGGTCGCCAGCACCGCCGGAGCGGTCTGTTGTTCCAGCGCGGCCAGCAGCGCCGGGGAAAAGCCCTCAGTCTGCTGGCGGCTGTTTTTAACAAAGACGATCTCCGCAAGAATAGAAAGAGCGATCTCCTGTGCGGTTTTTGCGCCAATGGAAAGACCAATGGGCGCGTGCAGGGCATCAATGCGCTCTTGCGGCAGCCCCAGCTCGGCCAGTTGTGTGTGCACCAGAGCTGCGCGCTTCCGGCTGCCCATCATGCCCACATAGGCGGCGGGCTTTTGCAGAATAGAACGCAGGCAGGCAATATCACAGCTGTGGGCACGGGTCACGACCACAAAGTATGTTTCCTGCCCGCCGGAGATCTGCGCAAGCCCCTCCGCAAAGGGCAGGCAGAGCACAGCATCGGCCCCGGCCTGACGCAGCTCCTCCGCAAACTCGGGGCGGTCCTCCAGCGCTGTGACCGGTAGGCCCAGCAGTTTTGCCAGCCGCACCACCGACGCACCCACATGGCCGCCGCCGCAGACCACAAGCTGCGGGGCCGCGCCAAAGCGCTCCACAAAGATGCGCTGTCCGGCTGATTTCAGAATTCCACTGGAGGTCACAGCGGCCAAGGCAGGCAGATGCTTCCCCCAGAACGCAGGCAGTTCCTCCGGCCAGACCGGTGCTGTGTTCCGCAGCAGGACACGTTCCCCCTGCGCCGGGCCTTCCAGCACCGTGGCCAGCAGAAAATCCCCCTCCCGGTCATGGAGTGCATTGAAAAAAGAACGGTTTCCCATCCAATTCTCCTTTATTTGTTATTGTTCTACCACCGCTGCGGCATCATAGGCGGCGGGGTCGATGCGGCTCTGCCACAGCTGCCAGTCCTCGGGCGGCATCCGCCACGCAAGGCCGCACCCGGCAGAGAGCTCCCGGGGCAGCGGAATGAGCCGCCCGGGGATGTGTTCCGCTTCGCAGTGTTTTTCCCATGCCATCGCTTCCACTGTGGTGCGGAAGGATAACACGATATAGGGTCTCTTTGCACGCATCGTTTATTCCTCCGCCAGACTGCGCACCGCACAGGCAGCGGCAAGCGTCTCCTCCCGGGTGTTGGTGTGGGAGAAGCTGAACCGCACCACGCCCTGCTCCACGGTGCCCAGCGCCCTGTGCATCAGCGGAGCACAGTGCGCACCGGCCCGCACACAGATGCCGTACTCTTCCCAGAGCGCATCCGCCACCCGGGCGGAATCCTCGCCCGCCAGGTTCAGTGAGACGATGGGCGCACGCGGCGCAGTGAAGTCACCATAGAGCCGCACACCGGGAATTTCCCGGACAGTTTCATAAAACAGGCGTGCAAGCGCATTTTCTTTTGTTTCCAGCGCTTCCACGCCCTGTGTCAGGAGCCAGCGCACCCCGACCCCCAGCCCGGCGATCCCCGGCACATTCAGCGTCCCGGCTTCCAGAGCGGTGGGCATTTCGGTAGGGTGGCGTTCATCAAAGCTGTGGACTCCGCTGCCGCCCACCACAAGGGGGGCAACCTGCAGCCCGGGCCGGACATACAGCCCGCCGGTGCCCTGCGGGCCCAGCAGCGCCTTGTGCCCGGTAAAGCAGAGCACATCGATTCCCAGTGCCTGCACATCCACCAACATGGCACCCGCTGTCTGGGCGGCATCCACGAGAAACAACAGGCCGTGCTTTTTTGCAAAAGCGGATACGAACGCTAGGTCCGTGCGGTTTCCGGTGACATTGGAAGCACCGGTCACAACCACTCCCCTGGTGTTGGGACGGAGCAGCTGCTCAAACTGTGCATAGCAGAGCACACCGTTTGCGTCCACATCCACAAAGCTCACCTCACCCCCCTGCCTTTGGAGGCGGTAGAGGGGCCGCAGGACGGAATTGTGCTCACAGACCGTGGTGATGACATGATCCCCCGGGCCAAAGAGCCCGTTGATGGCCGTGTTCAGCGCCTGGGTCGCATTGGATGCAAAGGCGATGCAGGCCGGGCCTTCGGCGTGGAAGAGCTGGGCCAGCGCTTCCCGGGTCTCGTAGACGATGCGGGAGGCGTGCAGGGTGGGCGCATGGGCTCCACGGCCCGGGTTGCCTGCTGTCTGCAAAGCATCCAGCATCGCCTGCCCCACCTCCGGGGGCTTGTGCAGGGCGGTTGCGGCGTTGTCAAGGTAGATCACAGCTTGACCACGTTCCCGGCGTTCAGCATCTTTTCAGCGATGACATACATATTGGTCACGCCGCCCACGGCCAGCTTCTCCGTTATGCCGTAGTAGTTCAGGCAGGTGCCGCAGGTCAGGATCTCCACGCCCTCAGCTTCCAGTGCCTTCAGGTCTTCCAGCATGGGCGAACCCTCACAGGTCAGGGATGCGCCGCCGTTGTAGAAGAGGATTGTCTTGGGCAGCTTGTCCTGCTGGGTCAGGGAGAACACGAAGGCCTTGAGCAGGGTCTTGCCCAGCTCCTCGGCCCCTTCCCCCATCTTGTCGGACGCGATGACCACAACCGTATCGGTGCGGGCATCCGGGATGCAGGTTTCCGCTTCTGCCTGCTGTTTCACCTTGCCCGGCACAGCGGTTTCCGCAGCAGGCGTGTCCTTGATGGTAAAGCGGACACGGTATTCCTGCTCGGCCAGTTTTTCGGAACTGGACAGATAGCCCTTCTGCTGGGCCATCTTGGTCAGGTTCTGGACAGCGATCTCATTGTCCACCAGCACTTCCACCTCGCCGGGGCCGTGCAGCTCTGCAATGGCCTTTTTGGCCTTGACCACGGGCAGCGGACAGGCATCTCCACGGGCATCGATCTTGATCATCGGTTGTTCCTCCCTCATTCGTATGTTACTGTGATCTCCGGTGTCTGCTTTTCCCCAATGGTGCCCACGATCTTTGCGGGCAGACCCGCCGCCTGCAGCTCTGCTTCCAGGGCAGCGGCATCCTGCGGGGCCACGGCAAACAGCAGGCCGCCGGAGGTCTGGGGATCAAACAGGATCTCTTCCATCGGGAAGGGCACTTTCTCAAACCGGACAAAGGGCCCGGTGTGGTTGCGGTTGCGCTGACCGGCGGCGGTGTACAGGCAGGCATCTGCGGCCTTCCACGCACCGGGCAGCACCGGCACCGCATGGGCATCGATGACGCAGGAGAGCTTTTCCCCCATCATCTCGTGCAGATGGCCCAGGAAGCTGAACCCGGTCACATCCGTGGCGGCGTGCACCTCGTACCTGCGTGCGATCTCTGCCGCCGTTTTGTTCAGGGTGGTCATGGAACGGACTGCTGCTTCCATCTGTTCCGGAGCAGCTTCGCCCACCCGGTTGGCGGTGCAGATCAGCCCCACGCCAAGCGCCTTGGTCAGAAGAAGCTTGTCACCCGGGCGGCCGGTATCGTTGGCCGTCAGGCGGTGCGGGTCTACCAGACCAGTCACCGACAGGCCGTACTTCACGCCGGTATCGGCAATGGAGTGCCCACCCGCCAGCGTGCCCCCGGCTTCGGCCACCTTTTCGGCACCGCCGCGCAGGATCTCCCCCAACACATTCAGATCCATGCTCTCGGGGAAGCAGACGAGATTCAGTGCCGTTTTGACCTCACCGCCCATGGCGTAGACATCGCTCAGGGCATTGGCCGCGGCGATCTGCCCGAAGGTATAGGGGTCATCGACCATCGGCGGGAAGAAATCCACCGTCTGCACCAGGGCAATGTCCTCGGTAATGCGGTAGACGGCAGCATCGTCCCGGCTGTCGTAGCCAACCAGAAGGTCGGGGTCTTTTTCGCCCCGGGGCAGCTTTTCCAGAATGCGGCTCAGTACCCCGGCACCCAACTTGGCGGTGCATCCGCCGCCGGTGCAGAATACAATAGGGCCTTGTTCTGCCATTTCATGCACGCTCCCTTTCATCAAAATAAGTCAACACACCCTGTACCTCATATTTTTCGCGCAGGAGCGCAAGGGTCTGTTCTCCTGCCGCAATGCGGGCAGGGTCATCCGCCTGATTGAGCACCACAGAAAAACGGCAGTTCCCCACCTGTTTTCGCCCCCCCTGCTCACTGGCCAGCAGCCTTGCCAGCAGCTCCGGGGTCAGAAGCGTTTCGGGGGCAGCGCCCAGCAGGGCGCAGGCCTGCTCCAGCCGGAAGCAGACCTCCCGCAGAGGTCTGTCCAGCGCGGACAACCCGGCCACGGCCAGCACGATATCGCTTCCCGGCAACAGCACCGGTTCATGGGCCGCCGGAACTTTGCAGGGCATCCGTTTTGCACCGTCCGCTTCCAGAAGAATCATATCCGCCTGTGCCATCCAGCGGGTCAGCTGCTCCGGCGGCAGGGCGGTCAGCTTGCCCTGCTCTGCCGGGACACCGGCCACGGCATATTGCCCTGCCGCCCAGAGGGCCGCAAGGGCAGCCTCATCTGCGGCATAATGTGCCCCCGGCTGCCGGATGTGGGTGGTGGTGCTCACCAGCACCCGCCAGCCTTTGGCGGCACAATGCCGGGCAAAGGCATAGAGCAGGGTGGTTTTTCCGCCGCCGCCCACCAGCGAGACCACATGGCCCTTCTCAGCCAGAAACGGAAATTGTGTTTCCGGAAGCATCAGCGGTTTTCTTCCACCGCCATGGCGACCTGCTCCGGGGTGATGGGCAGCTCGTAGAAGCGGGTGCCGATGGCATTGTAGATGGCATCCGCGATGGCGGGCAGCGGGGTGTTGATGACCACCTCACCGATGGATTTTGCACCAAACGGGCCGTTTGGCTCGTAGCTGCTCTCAAACTCCACCCGGATGTGGCCGATGTCCACACGGGCGGGGATCTTATACTGCATAAAGGAGTTCTCCATCGGCCAGCCCTTGGCATCGTAGGTGATGTTCTCGGTCAGAGCCATGCCGATGCCCTGCAGGATGCCGCCCTCGGTCTGCACACGGGTCAGGTTGGGGTTGATGGGGGTGCCGCAGTCCACGCAGGCGGCATAATCCACCACCTTGACCTCACCGGTCTCCTTGTCCAGCTCAATTTCAGCCGCGCCGACCATGTAGGGCGGGGGCGAAAGGGGCGAGGTGTGGGTCTCGGTGATCTCCAGCGGCACCATGTGGCCGAACTGGGAGGCAAAGGCCACCTCAGAGAGAGAGACCCTCTTCTCCGGGTCTGCATTCAGGGAGACGAACTTGCCGTCAAAATCCACGGCATCTTCGGTCGTCTGGAGCAGCTCCGCGCCCAGCTTGCAGATCTGGCCGCGCAGCCGCAGGGCGCACTTCTCCACTGCCTTGCCGGTGACATAGGTGGTAGAGGAAGCGTAGGAGCCGGAGTCATAGGGCGAGGTGTCGGTATCCGCGCCAAAGACGGTGATATTGTCCAGGTCACAGTCCAGCACCTCGGCGGCGATCTGAGCCAGCGTGGTGTCACAGCCGGTACCCATATCGGCAGCGCCGATGATGAGGGAGTAGAAACCGTCATCGTTTACCTTGAGGGTGGCGCTGCCCACGTCCATGCCGGAAATGCCGGAGCCCTGCATAGCCATGCCCATACCCACGGCGCGCACCTTGCCATTACCAAGGTCGCGCACAGGATACTTGTTGTCCCAGTCGATCATCTCGTGGACTTTTTTCAGGCAGCGGTCCAGCGCGCAGCTGGTGTTCACAGCGCCGTAATAGGCGGGCATCACATCGCCCTCTTTGACGATGTTCATTTCACGGATCTTGAAGGGGTCCATGTGAAGTCTGGCGGCCAGCTCGTTGACAGCAGATTCCACCGCAAACAGGCCCTGGGTCGCACCATAGCCGCGGTACGCACCGGCAGACATGTGGTTGGTGTAGACCACGTCGCTGACAAAACGGAAGGCTTCGGCCTTGCCATACAGCGGGATGGACTTGTGGCCGGAAAGGCCCACCGTTGTGGGGCCGTGCTCACCATAAGCACCGGTGTTGGACAGGGTGTAGAGGTCGATGCCCTTCACGATGCCGTCCTTGGTGGCACCCAGACGGACGTGCATCTCCATCTCGTGGCGGGGCGAAGATGCGGTCTGGCTCTCTTCGCGGGTGAAGATCAGCTTGCAGGGCTTCTTGGTCTTCCAGGTAACAAAGGCCGGATAGATGGCCGAGACCGCCGTCTGCTTGGCACCAAAGCCGCCGCCGATGCGGGGTTTGATGACGCGGATCATGGATTTGGGGATGTGCAGGGCGTTTGCCACGTTGCGGCGGGTATGGAACACGATCTGGGTCGAGCTGAGGATGTTCAGCCGTCCGTACAGGTCCATCCAGCAGCAGGTGCGGAAGGTCTCCATCATGGCCTGCTGGCAGGCCTTGGTGTGGTAGACACGGTCGATGACAACATCGCACTTTGCCAGCACGGCATCGATGTCGCCGTCGCCGCACGCATCGTGGGCACAGAGATTGCGCTTGTTGTCGGCACCCACGGGGCTCAGGCTCTCCCAGTTGTCCTCCGGGTGGACAAGGATGGGGTTATCCTTCGCAGTGTGAAAATCCAGCACCGGCTCCAGCACCTGATACTCCACCTTGATGAGCTTCATGGCTTTCTCGACACACTTCTCATCCTTGCCCACCACAATGGCCACCACGTCCCCCACAAAGCGGACGTGGCGGTCAATGACCAGGCGGTCGTAGGGGCTGGCTTCGGGGTAGGTCTGGCCGGCCTGCGTGTAGCGGCGGGCGTTCTGATCCACATCCTCCCAGGTGAAGATGGCCTCGATGCCGGGCACCTTTTTGGCCACGGACGTGTCGATGCGCTCCACCATGGCGTTGGCATGGGGCGAACGGTACAGCTTGACGATCAGGCAGTCTGCCGGGGCCAGATCATCCATGTAAACGGGCTTGCCGGTCACAAGCTGCATGGCATCCTTTTTGCGGAATGCTTTGTTGACGTTTTTCATTCGGCACCCTCCTGTTTTGCTTTCTTCCAGGCGAGGAAATTCTGGATGCCCCGCAGCTGGCCCTCGTAGCCGGAGCAGCGGCAGAGGTTGCCCGCGAGATATTCCTTGATCTCCTCCTCAGTGGGGTATTCCTTTTCCCGGAAGAGGGCGAGAGCGTTCATAATAAAGCCCGGGTTGCAGAAGCCGCACTGCTCCGCACCCTGATCGGCGATAAAAGCACCGAACTCAGCAGCCTCCTCCTGCAGGCCCTCCAGCGTGGTCACCCTGTGGCCGTCGGCACGGGCTGCCAGCACAGAGCAGGACAGCACTGGCACATCGTCCAGAAAGACGGTGCACAGGCCGCAGTTAGAGGTCTCACAGCCGCGCTTGACACTGTAACAGCCGTGTGCGCGGACAAAATCGATGAGCAGGGTGTCCGATGCGGCCTCTGCCGTGACTTTGGTTCCGTTCAGAATAATATTCACCTGCATCTTGTCTCACCTGTTCCCTTCCAATTTCAGCACAGCGCGCTTGACCAGCACCCCGGCCAGATGATTGCGATATTCCGCACTGCCGCGCATGTTGCTCTCTGTCCGGATGTTTGCCCGCACCTCAGCGGCAAAGCGGGCGGCGGTCAGCTCCGGCGTTTCGGCGGCATTGGGCTGCAGGGTATACAGCACTGCCTTGCCGGGCCGGGCACCAATGGCAAGCCGGAAGCCCCCGGCCGTTTTCGCGGCGGCACAGGTCAGCACCGGGAAATCCGTCTGGCTGTTGCGTACCGACTGATAGCAGAATGCTGCCTGCTCCTTCGGCACGATGACCCGCACCAGGATATCCCTGTCGTACGGGCGCTGGACATACTCCGAAAGCGGCACGATGCCGCCCTTGTAGAGCTCCACCGAAGCGTTCAGGGCCAGGAACATGGTCAGAACATCGGAAAAGCCAAAACGGCTGTAAATGCTGCCGCCCACGGTGGCAAGGTTGCGCAGCTGCACGCCCACAATGTGGCGCACAGATTCCCGCACAGCGCCCTCCGTGTAGGCATTGAGCCCCTCGTGGAGCTCGATCTGCCGCAGGGGCACCATGGCCCCGATGGAAAAGCCCTCGGCCGTTTCCTCAATTTTGTCCAGCCCAAGGCCCGACAGGTCGATGGCGGTGCCGACATTGATATTCTCCATCTTGAGCCAGATCATGCCGCCGATGACCCGATTGTTTCGCTTCTGGTTGAGCTGCCAGGCTTCCTCGAGGCTTTCGGCCCGTTTGTATTCCCGGATCGTCATCATACGCAGTACCTCTCTTTTTTCGATTGCTACTTTTATTTTATCACAAAATCCCTTATAATGCCACTGGAAAGACTGCCGCAGATCCGGCAGGTTCAGGAGGAAAGATTTTATGGCAGAGTTGTGCAGAAAAAACGCCCTCCCTTCGGTGGGATGCGTCATCATGGCATCGGGGCTGGCCCGGCGGTTCGGCTCCAACAAGCTGCTGGCCGATTTCGGGGGCCGCCCCCTGCTCTTCCGGGCGCTGGAGGTCACCGCCACCCCTGCCCTTGCCGCCCGGGTGGTCGTGACCCGCTCTGCCAAGGTAAAGGCCCTGTGTGATGCACAGGCCGTTCCCTGCCTGCTCCACAGCCTGCCGGGCCGGAACGACACTGTTCGGCTGGGGCTGGAGGCGCTGCTGGAGCAATGCCCCAATCTTGCAGGCTGCATCTTCCTGCCCGGAGATCAGCCCCTGCTGCAGCGGGAGACGCTGGAAGCCCTGATCACTGCTTTTGCCCAGACACAAAAAGAAACAGAGCGGGCGATCTTCCGGCTGGGAGCCCGGGCCGCAGATGGCCCGGACACTGTTGTCGGAAGTCCCGTTCTGTTTGGATGCGGATATTTTCCCGCTCTGCGCACCCTGCCCGAGGGCAAGGGCGGCAGTGTTGTGCTCAAGGCTCACCCTGAGCAGGTACAGATCGTTTACGCCCAGCGGCGGGAAGAACTGCTGGATGCAGATACGCCGGAAGTTCTGGAGGAGCTCTCCGCCATTGCAGCGCAATGGTGCGTCACCTGACAGGAGAGGCAAGGGCACTTCTTGGCTCCCCTGTCAGGGGAGCTGTCACCGAAGGTGACTGAGAGGTTTATACGGCCTTATCGTCCTTGGGCAGCAGCACGTTCAGCACAATGGCCACAAAGGCTGCGGGCACGATGCCGCTCTCGCCGCAGATCAGCTGGAAGAACTGGGGGGTGTGTGCCAGGATGCTGGCATTGGCACCCATGCCGTAGCCCACGCCCAGTGCAACGGAAACGATGGTCAGGGTGCGCGGGGTCATCTTTTCCTTGGTAATGAGCTGGATGCCGGACACCACGATGGAAGAGAACATCATCACGGCAGCACCGCCCAGAACGGCCTGCGGCATGATGGAGACCAGTGCGCCCAGCTTGGGGATCAGGCCGCAGAGGATCAGGAAGATGGCACCGGTAGCCAGTGCACCGCGGTTGACGACCTTGGTCATGGAGACCAGACCCACGTTCTGGCTGAAGGAGGTGTTGGGCAGAACGCCGAAGCAGGCGGCAAAGGAAGAGCCCAGGCCATCGCAGATGACACCGCCGGACAGCTCCTTATCGGTGGCCTCACGGCTCATGCCGCCCTCCATCACGCCGGAGATATCGCCCACGGTCTCCACAGCGGTGACGATGAACATGATCAGCACAGGCAGGATGGCGCGCATATCAAAAATGATCTTGACGGGAACCAGCTTGGGGATGGCAAACCAGTCGGCCTGTGCCACCTTGCTCCAGTTCAGCACCCATGCCTTGGTGAACTCCACACCCTCGGCAGTGACACCGGTGGTGGGCAGGACAAAGCCCATGATAAAGGCTGCCAGATAGCCCGCCACAATGCCGATGAGGATGGAGGAGGAGCTCAGAAAGCCCGTGGTCCAATGCTTGAAGAACAGGATCACCACCAGCACGAACACGGCCAGCAGCAGGTTTTCCGCGGAACCGAAGTCCTTGGCTGCGTTGCCGCCGCCGAAGGAGTTGACACCCACGGAGATCAGGGATAGACCGATGGACAGCACCACCGTGCCGGTGACCACCGAGGGGAAGAACTTGCGCAGGGGCTTGAGGAAGAAGCCCAGCACAGTCTCAAACAGGCCGCCCAGGATGGAAGCGCCCATGATGGCACCGTAGGCCAGCACGCCGCCGCCCATGGAAGCAGCCACACTGTTGAACACGCCCAGGAAGCCGGAGCTGGTTCCCATGATGATGGGGACCTGGCCGCCCACAGGGCCGATGGAGAACAGCTGCACCAGCGTGACCACACCGGCCACGAACATGGCGTTCTGCAGCAGGCTGACCTGCAGGTCAGCAAACTCACCGCCTGCAATGCCGCAGGCACTGGTGATGATAAGAAGCGGGGTCAGGTTGCCCACGAACATGGCAAATACATGCTGCAGGCCCAGCGGGATGGCCTGGCGAAGGGGCATCTTGGCATCAAACTGGTATGCACCCTTCTCCAACTCGATATTTTTGATCATAACTTCTCCTTTATCCAAAAGGCTTTTTTACACGACAAAAATTATTATAGCAGAGCCTTTCTCAAATTGGGAGAGGTCCGGGAGGTTTTTTGTTCATTTTTAGTTCATAAGTCATACTTTAACCTTAAATTGTTCTTCTGTGAAGCACAAAATCAGATAGATCAGCCCCCTGCTCCCGGCACCAGAAGCCTCTGAGGCGCATCAATGGCCGTGGTGCCCTCTGCAAGGTCGTTGGCGGCAAGCATCTGGGCCGGGGAGACATGGAACCGCCTGGCGATGGCAAACAGCTCCTCCCCCGCCTGTGCATAATAGATGCGCAGGCTGATCTCCGGGTCTGCCGGGGTCAACGGCTCTCCCAGCGCGATGGAGCCCACACAGGTGTTTCCGCTCCGCTGTAGGATGGCTCCTTCTGCCTTGACGGAAAGGGTGACCTCCAGTGTGCCGTTTGCGCAGACACAGCGCAGATCCTCGGCACGGAGCCAGCACTCCGGGATCAGCTCCGCGTCCGAGGGCAGCTCCCGCCCCAGCGGCAGGGCAAGCTCCAACACCTTTTCATAGCTTTCCAGCTCTGAAAGGCTGTTCTCCCCAAAGGCAGTCACGGTCACCCGGCTGGTCAGATCCCAGTTGTTTTCCCTGTATGCCAGCAGGGCCGGGCCAAAGGAGGCAAAGCAGGCCAGAATTTTAGCCCCAGCGTCCGGCAGAGGGCCGGAGCCGGTCAGGGTCACGGTCTCATCCGGGGTGCAGGCCAGCGATTCCGTCTGTACCGTCTGCGGGGTCTGTTCTGTCTCAAATTTCGTGGAGAAGGCATCCGCCACGCACTGCAGCTGATAGGGCCTCCATGCCCGCAGGCGCAGCATCAGGTTGGCAGTCAGGCGGCTGGGTTCCTCCCCTTCTCCCTCCGTGAGCGTAAAGCCCACCGGCTCGGCCACGCAGAGGCAGCGGCAGTCCTCGCTCAGGCCGTCCACATCCAGCACCTGATTGAAGTTCAGGTTCACGCTCTGGCTCTGCAGTGCCGGGTCGCCCTCGGCACGCCAGGCACAGGAAACGACCAGCACGCCCTTGGCAACGGCTTTCCCGTTCAGGAGCTTGAGGTCTTCGACAGAGGCATTGCCGCTGAGGTCCAAAACGGCGGCGGGCGGCGTGGGAAAGCGGATCTCGCCCTCGACCGTGACCAGCTTTTCCAGCACAGCGGCACGCCGCACCCCGGAAAGGGTGACCAGTTTCTGCTCCACCCCGCCATCCGACAGAGCCGTGATGACATCCGTTTTGACCTGCGTATGCACCGATACCACCAGCCCATACGCCCCCCGTACCTCGATGCGGCGCGGGTTGACGGTGCGGCAGTTCAGATATTCGGTCTGGCCTTCCACCTGCACGGCCCATGCCGTGAAGACGAACTCCGGCAGATCCAGCAGCTTGGTAAAGGGGAGCTTCTGCTCGGTCTGGCACAAGCCCGCCCCATCTTCCCCCTGATAATAGACCACACAGCGCAGATAGCCCTCCAATTGCAGCTTGCCGGGCTGCAGCCGCTTTTGCAGCACCACCGGCCTGACAAAGCACTTGACCAGCTTGAACACCGGTGGCAGATAATCAGAGATCAGGATCTCTGTTTCCAGCGGCAGCTCTGCCTTGAGGGTACAGTTTGTCCCCGCCGCCGGCAGGGCATCCCGAAAGATCTTCAACTCCATGGTACGCGCTCCTTTCCTGTCCGCTCTTGGTGTCATTTTATTCCGGGAACAGGTGGGATAGAACGGAGCGCTTTTCCGGAGACGCAAAAAGCCGCCGCACAGCGTTTCCACTGCGCGGCGGCCTTATCACAATCAGGGTTCGGGGAAAATCAGGTGCTTATTCAGCAGCCTTGGCAGCCTCGATCTGCTTGATCAGCTCGGGAACGACCTTGAACAGATCGCCCACGATGCCGTAGTCAGCAACACCGAAGATGGGTGCGCTCTCGTTCTTGTTGACAGCGATGATGCACTCGGAATCCTGCATACCAGCGGTGTGCTGGATGGCACCAGAAATACCCAGAGCAACATAGATCTTGGGGTGGACCGTCTTACCGGTCTGACCGACCTGATGGTCAGCGGTCATCCAGCCTGCATCGGTAACGGCACGGGAAGCACCCACAACGCCGCCGCCCAGTGCAGCAGCCAGCTGCTCAGCCAGCTCGATGCCCTTGTTGACATCCTTGCTGATGCCACGGCCAACGGAGACGATGACATCGGCACCGATCAGATCGACCAGCTTCTCAGCAGCCTTCTCGACGCTCAGGACCTCGGTCTTGATGTCGGCAGCGGACAGCTCAAAAGCGGGCTTCACGATCTGGCAGGCATCAGCCTTGGCCTGATC
>ULSB01049008.1_pt1 | contig 19661 bp, 17 predicted proteins | sample 1955741 | NCBI WGS metagenome assembly ULSB01 (sample SAMEA4835691, study PRJEB28245) | human gut metagenome | biome: gut microbiome; material: fecal sample | place: Denmark | collected 2008
TTTACTTCTCGTCCGACAGCCGTTTCTCTTTCGTCCGACAGTTGTTGGACGAAAGAGAAACGGCTGTCGGACGAGAAAATTTCAGCATGAAATAAATTAATAACAGTCCTGTTTTCCCCTTATTTTAACGCATACAGAACATTTTTCCTTGAAAAGCTTTTGTAATCTCCAAGTTAATTGTATTTTTGTGTACAATTTTGGTGTAGTAATGACAGACGAAGAAAAGAAGCTATTAAGTACTTTTGAAGCCAGACTGCGGCATTTAATCTATCTGCATGATGAATTAAAACGCGAAAATGCTGAACTTAAGCAACTTCTACAAGCTAAAGAAGAAGAATGCGGGAAAGTACGTGCTGACTACAAAGAGCTGGAAAACAACTACACGAACCTAAAAACAGCTACGACAATCAGCCTTAACGGCAGTGACGTAAAAGAGACGAAACTGCGATTGTCCAAATTAGTGCGTGAAGTCGATAAATGCATCGCTTTGTTGAATGAATAAAAGAAAGAGGATGTATGAACGATAAGATAAAGATAAACCTGCAAATGGCAGGAGCAGCCTATCCCCTCACCATCAACCGCGAGGACGAGGAAATAGTAAGGGAAGCTGCCAAGCAGGTAAATATCCGGATTAATGCGTATCGGGAACATTATCAGAACATCTCTTCAGAGAGGATTATAGCCATGGTGGCTTATCAATTTGCTTTGGAGACCCTTCAGTTGAAAGACCGTAATGATACTGAGCCCTATACAGCCAAGATAAAGGAACTGACGGAAGTATTGGAAGCTTATTTCAGGGAAGAGTAAGAAAACGATTTTCTGTCCGTTTTTTATGAAAGAAATAACGTCGCGCACTGTACAAAAGTTTTGTCCTGCAACGGACAGGCTTTTATGCAGTGTTTTTTATTTATATACTTTAAAAAACAAATTAATAAAATGACAGTAGTTACAATAGTAGTATCCATTGCCTGTTTCATCGTTGGCGGATTTGCTTCGTACATGTTCTTCAAGCATGGATTGAAGTCCAAATACGACAGCATCCTCAAAGAAGCCGAGACCGAAGCAGAAGTGATTAAAAAGAACAAGTTGCTTGAAGTAAAGGAAAAATTCCTGAACAAGAAAGCCGATTTGGAGAAAGAAGTATCGCTCCGTAACCAAAAGATACAGCAAGCGGAAAACAAGTTGAAACAACGCGAACTGGTGCTGAACCAACGCCAGGAGGAAATCCAACGCAAAAAACTGGAAGCAGAAGCGGTAAAAGAGAACCTGGAAGCCCAATTGGCCATTGTTGACAAGAAGAAAGAGGAACTGGAGCACATGCAACGCCAGGAAATCGAGAAACTGGAAGCCATCTCAGGACTTTCTGCCGAAGAGGCCAAAGAGCGTATGGTAGAATCCTTGAAGGAAGAAGCCAAGACACAGGCGCAATCCTATATCAATGATATTATGGATGATGCCAAACTGACAGCAAGTAAAGAAGCCAAACGTATCGTCATACAGTCTATCCAGCGTGTGGCAACAGAAACCGCCATTGAAAATTCCGTTACTGTATTCCACATCGAATCGGACGAAATCAAAGGACGTATCATCGGCCGTGAAGGACGCAATATCCGTGCGCTGGAAGCAGCTACCGGTGTGGAAATCGTTGTGGATGACACTCCGGAAGCCATCGTATTATCAGCTTTCGACCCTGTTCGCCGCGAAATTGCCCGTCTGGCGCTGCACCAGCTGGTAACAGACGGACGTATCCACCCGGCACGTATCGAGGAAGTAGTAGCCAAAGTACGCAAGCAAGTGGAAGAAGAAATCATCGAAACCGGTAAACGCACCACCATAGACCTGGGTATCCATGGCCTGCATCCCGAACTTATCCGTATCATCGGTAAGATGAAATACCGTTCTTCCTATGGTCAGAACCTGTTGCAACATGCCCGCGAAACAGCCAATCTCTGTGCTGTGATGGCATCCGAACTTGGTTTGAATCCCAAGAAGGCAAAACGTGCCGGATTGCTGCACGATATCGGTAAAGTGCCCGATGAAGAACCGGAATTGCCGCACGCACTCTACGGTATGAAACTGGCGGAGAAATTCAAGGAAAAACCGGATATCTGCAATGCCATCGGTGCTCACCATGACGAAGTGGAGATGACCAGCCTGCTGGCTCCCATCGTACAAGTATGCGATGCCATCTCCGGAGCACGTCCGGGAGCACGCCGCGAAATCGTAGAGGCTTACATCAAACGCTTGAACGACCTCGAACAACTGGCTATGTCCTATCCGGGCGTAACGAAGACATATGCTATCCAGGCAGGACGCGAGTTGCGCGTAATCGTCGGTGCAGACAAGATTGACGATAAGGCAACGGAAAACCTTTCCGGCGAAATAGCCAAGAAGATACAGGATGAAATGACCTATCCCGGACAGGTAAAGATTACTGTTATCCGCGAAACGCGTGCAGTAAGCTACGCTAAGTAAATAAGAGAATCAAAACCATAAGAGGAGCGTTGGTATCGGACCTTCGCTCCTTTTTTTATTTTATATTGTTCCGGAGTTTGCGGAGTTTTCTTATTTTTGCCGGTATAACGCAAAAACCAAAGCCATGAAGGAGTATTTATTTGAAGTCTGCGCAAACTCCGTAGAGAGTTGCATCGCCGCCCAAGCCGGCGGAGCCAATCGGGTAGAATTGTGCGCCGGAATACCCGAAGGGGGAACAACCCCTTCCTACGGTGATATTGTCATAGCGAGAGAAGTCTTGCAAAACACCAGGTTGCACGTCATTATCCGCCCCCGCAGCGGTGATTTCCTGTATTCCCCTATCGAGCAACGTATCATGCTAAAGGACATAGACAATGCCCGCCGTTTAGGGGCAGACGGTATTGTTTTAGGCTGTCTGACGGCAGATGGAGAAGTGGATATTCCTCTAATGAAGCAGTTTATGGAAGCTGCCCAAGACATATCGGTAACTTTCCACCGGGCTTTCGATGTTTGCCGCAATCCGCAAAAGGCATTGGAAGATATTATCAGTCTCGGATGTGACCGTATCCTGACTTCCGGTCAGCAACCCACCGCCGAAGCGGGCATTCCTCTATTGAAAGAACTCCAGTTGCAAGCAGCAGGACGCATTATCTTACTCGCCGGTTGCGGAGTAAATGAGAGCAACATCGCACGCATTGCCCGTGAAACGGGTATCCACGAATTTCATTTCTCTGCAAGGGAAACCGTAGCGAGCCGTATGCAATACCGCAAAGAACGGGTACCGATGGGGGCAACCGTACAAATCAATGAATTTGAGCGAAATGTGACAACCCAAGAAAGAGTAAAGGCCACAATCGCCCAAATAACCTAATGAGATAGTACCAGAATCCGGATAGAATATAACCCACGTTACAGTCCTTCTACCGTTTTCATCAACTGTTCTCCCAAGCCTATCGTATAGCCTTGCGAAACAAACACCACCCGGTTGAATGTATCTGCAATGATAAATACCGGCAGGATTTCCTTATGTCTCAATTTCATGGCTTCCGCAATCTGCGCTGCAATACCGTTTGTATCTATACCGTAGATAATGGTAGACGGCAAGCCTGGAAATTCATCCGGACGGAATTTCTTATATTGAGTCTCATTCGGGAAAAGCAGTACCATCTTGCGTCCCCACTTCTCCAAACCGGGCTTGAAAGCAGCAATGTCACGCAGCGCATGATTGGTAGGTTCCTGATTGACTCCCAAGATTCCAACGACAAAATATCCCCGACCGCAGGCCTCCAACAGGCTTTGCTCAGAATTCTCCGCCTGAAGCGGGGTAAAGAGAGATTCCGAATTGAAGCTGCCTATCACCTGCACCTCATCCTTACTCTCGCGCATTACCAACTCAAGCCGGGTGGTCTGTCCGGGATTGATACTGAATTCCGTGAGGCGGGAAAGCACACCTCCGCTTGCCAGGCGGGTTCCGGTTACCAGGAGGTAATCGCCGGCATCCAGCACCGTACCTTTCTTCAACAGACTGCTCCAGGTAGTGCCGCTGCCCATATCGAGATCGCCCTCATCGTAAGACAGCAGTTGCAACCTGCCTTGCGGAGTCACTTTCGAAAGGGTGAAATGAGAGTAATATTTAGGATCGTCCAAAGACTTGACAGGCGAATATTCAGCAATCAGCCGACCTTTCTGCGGAACAAGTTCCTCCATAAATACAGTATCCTTACAGTCCAAATCCACATCCAGCGCACCCTCTTCTTTCATCAGTTGCACCTTGCCCGTCACCTCGTCTATACGTGCAGGTATGCCCATGCTGCGCGCCATGGATACAAAGAAAATATCGCGGCTGTGTGCATCTGCCAACCGTGTCCTCCACACACCTTCGGGAGATATGGGGTCACCGCCCAAATTGCAATGCTTGTCCACACGGATGTTCCCTGCTACCCACTCCACCAGCTTCATCGGTTGCGCTACATAAGCCTCCGCATCTTCCTTTGAAACCACCTTCCTGAAGAAAGCCTTGTATGGAGTCAGCATTTCATTACTTACGCGCGGATTGCGTACATACTTGCGGAAATACTCCGCACCGGTGCGTACATTGGACAACATATGGTCTATCAGTACTTCCAGCCTGACATCCCGAAGGTCTTTTGCCGAAATCCGTTGCAACAGGTCGATACCGCCCTTCTTCGACTTTTCGGAACGAAGGCGGGTCATGAAATCGCAGATAACCTTGTGGTTGCCGCGGGAAGCTACCAATATTCCGGCAACCGCATCCTCATCCAACTTGTACCGGCGGGCAAAAGCACGCACCGCATCCTCCGTCATAAACGTTGCCGTATAGGCATTGCGGATAGAATCTTCCTGCGCCAGCCTTCTGTCGTTCTCCGCACGCTGTTCCGGGGTTACCTCAGGCAGATTGGCTGTTTCCGACGGCGGTACGATGTCCATATCTATGGCAAATGCGTCACCTTCCTTTTTATCAAGTTTCACCGTCAGTTCCGACTGTTTGCCGAAAGAAAGTCTGGCAAAGCCGAAATGTCCGTCTTTCGATGCCCACACCAACATATCCCCTTTACCGGCCGTCAGCCCGCAAATACCGCTGGCAGAGGTGTATTTGGTGGCTACCGTATAAAATTCCGCATAATTGTATAGCTTGAATTCCACACAAGCACTGTCCACAGGAACACCGCCGGCATCCACTACGGTTACGGAAGCCTTTGCAGCAGGCGCATAGTTGCCAATCACATTGATTTCAGTATAGGTAGGGGTAACGGACATTACCTCTTCCGCTCCCTCATAGCGTCCGAATACTTTTGTATGCATCAGCATTCCCCGGCTTGCGGGCGCGTTGAACCAACCGAGATTAAGTACCGGTTCGGGTTCGCAAGCTCCCAGAAAATACCATTTTCCATCTGCCCATGCCTCTACCCACGCATGGTTGTCATCGGTATGCGCCCAACGGGGAGTATATACCTGTCGCGCCGGAATGCCCACCGAACGGAGAGCGGCAACCAGAAATGTGGATTCCTCGCCACAACGGCCGTAAGCGGTACGCACCGTTGCCAACGGTGAACTTGTACGGGCATCGGAAGGTGTATAAATGGCTTTTTCATGACACCAGTGGTTCACCTCCAGAATGGCATCCTGCAGGGAAAGCGTTTTTACCCGATCCTTCAATTCCTTGTAGAATACGACACGCGCGCTGTCCAAATGCTCATTGTTCACCCGCACCGGAAGAACAAAATGCCGGAATATATCTTCGGGAATACGCTTTCCCCACGGCATTTCATCGGCAGCCTGCCGGGAAGCGCGCACATTCATCAGATGAAACTCCCCTGAATAATCCGCAATATCCGCCAAAGGCATATAGGCATAAAGAAATTCCAGTGCCTCACGCTCATAATCACTGAGAGAGGTATCGAATATGGCAAACAAGTCTCCTTGCGGCATCAAAGTTTTTTTCTGTTGGAAGTCTCGCTCCACACGCGAACGGTAAGAAGCATCCGTCATGAAATGAGAGTCACCGCAAGCAGCCAGCAGACATAACAGACAGATTATTCCGGAAAGTAAAGTAGTGTGTCTCATGATATACGTAATTATTAAGGTTGTATGACACAAAGATATGCAATATATTTGTAATACGCAGATGGCAAAACAAAGTATTTTTCAAGAAAATGAAGGAAAAAATGCAGATTTCTATGTTATAAAACATATTTCTCATAAACATTTTGTATCTTTGCAGCGTTAATAAGAGAGAAAACAATAAAAGATGTTCAACCGCTTTCCGAAACGCGGAAAGCAAAAAAAGAAGACGATTATGAAAAAGAATGAAAATGAAATTTTTATGTTACAGTACCGTATCAAACGCTATCAGGCAATGGGTAACGGAACTATGTGCCAAACTTTAAACGGCAAACTGCAAAAACTGCTTGCAAAGCAAGCTGCCATGACCATGTAAATTACACCTTTAAATAAAATGAACGGGGGCGGGAAATTTTCATTTCCTGCCCTCTTCTTTTACAAGCCTCCTGCCTATACGGGATAATAGGATGTTATGATTCCACAATATCTTTTCCGAAAGGCGCCAACGCCAAAGCGGCAAGTTTGAAATGCTGCATCCCGAAAGGAATGCCGATGACGGTGATACACAGCAATACGCCGAACCCCAAATGCGAAAGGCAAATCCATATTCCTCCCAGAAAAATCCACAACACATTCATCAGTATGTACAGACAGCCTCCCGAACGTTCTCCGCTGCGCACCTCTTTGCCGAAAGGCCACAGGGCAAGACCCGCCATCTTCATTGTTTGCATACCGAAAGGAATGCCGACGATTGTAATCATCATCAGCAAACTGGCAATCATATACTCCACGGCAGTAAGTATACCGCCGAACACCAGCCATAAAACATTCATCAGACAACCCATTGCATTACATTTTTACGTTCTACATTGCAAAGATACCATTCTTTTGGTCTTAAGCGAATAATAAGAATTTATTTATATCAGGAACATGTCTTTTATTCATCGAATTACCAGTCACTAAATTCAAAACTCAGCTGTTCCCAAACACCTTTTTCATCACTTTCTTCACGAGGGTTGGATACGGAAAGGCCTATCAGACGGATAGGATGATGTTCGTAATCAACCTCCCTCAACAGTTGTTTCGCCAACGGCAGGATCACATCGAGTGCCGTCAATTCCCTGGACTGCGTAACGCTGCGGGTAATCTGGCTGAAATCGTGGAACTTGATTTTCAACGTCAGCGTATTCCCCCGGAAGTTCTTATGTTCCAGACGGGTAACCAGTTCCACCGCAGTATGATACAACTCAATAATGACCGACGACCGCCGGTTAATATCCTTCTCCAAAGTATGTTCACACCCCACAGACTTACGAATGCGCACCGCTTCTACAGGACGAAGATCTATCCCGCGCGCAAAATCATAATAGATGTTCCCCACCTTACCAAACTCGCGCAACAGCATCGCTTGCGAACAGGCACGCAGTTGCTCTCCGGTATGTATCCCCAAAACATGCATCTTCCTTGCCGTCACCGGGCCCACTCCCCAGAAACTCTCTATCGGCAGATGTGCTATAAATTCCAAAGCCTGGTCGGGATGAATGGTACACAAACCGTCGGGTTTACGGTAATCGGATGCTATCTTGGCAAGAAACTTATTGTAGGAAACTCCGGCAGAGGCCACCAGACTCAGCCGCTCGCGCACTTTCCGTTTGATTTCTCTGGCTATATCCACAGCCAGAAGAATACCCGGTTTATTTTCCGTCACATCCAGAAACGCCTCATCCAAAGAGATAGGTTCTATGACATCCGTATATTCATGGAATATCTCATGAATTTGACGGGACACCGATTTATAGACGTCCATACGTCCCGGAATAAAAATAAGCTGCGGACACAGCCGTTTTGCCTTCTGTGACGACATTGCCGAACGCACCCCGAACCGACGGGCTTCATAGCTGGCGGCAGCTACCACACCACGCTCTTCCGCATGCCCCACCGCTACGGGTTTGCCACGCAGTTCCGGATTGTCGCGCTGTTCTACGGAAGCATAGAAAGCGTCCATATCAATATGTATAATCTTACGTTCGGTCATTACCTTGCCAACTACCGATACAAAGATACACTAATTTTTGTTCATTCGCAGTATGCGCCGGTAGACATAAACAAAAGCGGGAATGAGGAATAAATCTGCAAAAATCCAGGCAGTCGGGTCACCGAAGCAAACAGCGATATAGCCGAACGCCGGAACTGCCAGCAAACTGATCAGAATACGGGCTATCATTTCGGAAACACCCGAAAGCATAGCCAAATTGGTATAACCTACTCCCTGAATTGTATAACGCAAAATACAAAGCAAACCAAGTATCGGGAAGAAAGAGACAGATATATGCAGGAAAAGCTCCGCATCTTTCAGAATTTCCACTTCCGAAGCCTCTACAAACAATAGAGTAAACGTTTTGGCTCCAACCATCAGCACTGCAAAAGTGAACGCCCAGTAGACTATCATCATCAGCGCGCTTGCCTTGACACCCTGCCATATACGTTCGGGCTTGCCTGCACCGTAGTTTTGTCCGCTATAAGTGGCCATCGCCATACCCAAGCTCTCGAAGGGACACATAAAGAACATCTTGATACGCATGGCAGCCGTAAAAGCCGCTACACATGCCGTACCCAACGCATTGTTGGCACTCTGCAGCATAATACTGCCGATAGCGGTAATGGAAAACTGCAATCCCATAGGCACTCCGATATACATCAGCGTCCGTGCCAGCGCACTGTCGAATTTACGTTCGGCAGGAGTGGTTCTCAGAATTTCAAAACGTTTCATCATATAGATGTAGCAAAGCACTGCCGATACTCCTTGAGAAAAGACAGTAGCGACTGCCGCTCCCGCCACACCCCAGTCCAAAACAAGGATGCAAAACAAGTCAAGCAGAATATTCAGGACGGTGGAAAAGAGCAGAAACCAGAACGGTGTCTTGCTATCACCCAAAGCACGTATAATGCTGGACAACAAATTATAGAAGAAGGTACAGGGGACGCCTATAAAAGTTACAAGCAAATAATAATAAGCTCCGGTGAAGATATTGTCCGGCGTACGCATCATGCGCAAAATATCTGCACAACAGATGCTTGTAACCACAGCAAGCACCACCGACATCACCGCAGCCAATTGCAAGCTGACCGCCACATAACGGCGCATTGTAATATAATCCCTCGCGCCGACAGAAGCCAGTGCATTTATCCCCAAAAATTTACCGACAATTGCAGCATCCACCAACGAATAGGTCTGTTGCAGCAAATTACCCAACAATAAAGGCAAAGTGAAATTAAATATGAGCGGAAGAGCCCGTCCTTCCGTCATTTCTCTTGATGTTGCCATACAATCTAATCCCCGAAACTCGACGCAAAATTAGTAAAAGAAATGCTGAGGGAAATTGATACATATCAAAAGATACGAAGAATACGGAGAGTGAGTGATTCGACATGTTTATTCAGACAGAAGAACAAAAGAACATATTTCCTATCTTTTGTCCTTTTGTTCTTCTGTCTGAATAAACAGTCGCTTACAACCCAGTCGTTTTCTTCAGTACGGAGCTGTGAGCCAGATAGTCAGGAGCCTCGGCATAGATATACATCACGCTTCCCCCTTTAATGGCGTCGATAATAGGGCGGCTGAGTTTTTGCGGAACAGCCGGACAGCCGAAACTCCGTCCCAAACGCCCTCCCCTGCTTGCAACCGAAGGATCGGCATAAGCAGCTCCATGTACCACAATGGCACGCTCGCGGGCACGGTCGTTAATACCTTTTTCCAATCCGTTCAGGATGAGGGAATATCCGTTCCTGCCTTGATAGGTTGTTTCTGTCAGATAGAATCCCAGGGAACTTTTATAAGATCCGTATTCATTGGAAAATGAAGTGGCATACTTGTCGCCGCTGTTTTTTCCGTGCGAGACGACCGATGAGAAAAGCAGCCTGCGCTGCTTCATATCGAACACGAAAAGACGCTTCTCGGTAGAAGGACGTGAAAAATCAATCAGAGTCAGTACATCCCGTTTACGGCCTGCTATTTTATGATAGCCCGTTACTGCCTGGCGGAAAGCTTTCCAACTCACTACCCCTTCCAATTGCATGGAACGATACAAATCGGCACATGCTGCCGATTCTGCCGCCAACGAAACATCCGGCTTATCCGTCATGCAGGTAGCAGGTCTGTTTCCCAAAAACAGGAAACAGGGAAAAAACAGAAATAAAAAGGAGAGGCAAAATCTCAACATAACTATCCGACCTGAAAAATACCGGCGGCAAAGTTAGCACTTTCCACCCATACGACTATCATACAGATAGTTAAAAAGAAAGTAATCATTCGATAACAACTACTAAAGAACGCTCCGTCGGCGCCCAGTCAAATACAAACTTAGCATGTGAAGTAGCATTTCGCACACACATGTGCGAACGCGGCGTAGTACCCAGCGACCAGCTATACTCAATCATGGCTGTGCGCGGAACATTCACCGGTACTCCATGAATATAGGCTCCGTTGGTAAAACGGCTGGCATAAGGTGCATATCCGCCCGTTGCCGCAGAGCCGTCTTTCAGAAAGACCATGCGCGATTTCTTCTGTTGCAGTAAATACATGCCCAGCGGCGTTTCCTGTGCATAAGGCGGTGCATGCCGTCCTGTCGTTGCGGGATTCATGCTGCGGATTTTCCATTCACCTTTATCCATGCGCTCCAACGTAGCGATATTCTGGTCAAGACGGTCTACGAAAATAACATGCCTAAAGACAGTGCTGTCTGCCAACAGCTTCAAATAACGGCGGGGACCCAGCCACTCATCCTCCAGCGTAATGGGGAGAATACGGCTGAAACCGCCTTCCTCACCCAGCAGGTAAGCCAACGTCCCATCTCTGCCATAACGTTCGGGCACCAACGTATCTCCCGGCAAGTACAAGGGAACGGACTGATAACGCTCCACCCCAAGCGTATCCGCCACACGGCGATAGGCATTACGCACGAACTTACGCACCAAAGGGGCTTCCCGATTCAGATTCTTATAATTCTGCAATACCACCCACTTCACACTGTCCCGCTGCATATTCTCTATATAAGCCAGACAATTGCGGATTACATCCCATTTGAAAGAACGCACGGTATCCTTGTATGGATAGGTATCTTCCAACGTATATGTATCGTAAAGCAAATCTTTGGTAAGCGTCACATCGGCTGCCGTCAGCAATTTCTCTCTGAAAGGCACTTCCACTACAGGCACAACAGTATCGGCAGGCTCCGATACCTGCGCAATAGAAGACGGGGTATGACCTTGATGCCCGTTACATCCCGCAAGCACCATGCACACAGCCGCAGCGGCAAAAAGAAAGAATCGTTTCATAAAGATAAATTTAAGTTCGTAATCGGATTCAACATCTTCATGAATACCTGACACCACGAACAAAGATATAATTTTTTCTTACGTCTACAACGATTCTCCCCCGATAATTGTTGTACCCCACAACGTTTTCCGGGTAGGGAAATGCCTAAGTGTACGGCCGAAGTACCTTGAAGGAACAATCGGGATACCCTAAGGATACAACTGAGGTACTCTGAGAATATGACTTAGAGTACCTCAATATATGCCCGAGAAACCATCGTTTTCCCGAAACGTTCATCAATACTTACATTCTTTGATTACCTCTATCAACTTGCTGAAATCCTCCGGATACACATCTCCGATATTGCCAATACGGAATGTGTCCGCCTGCGAAATCTTGCCGGGATAAATCACGAATCCCCTTTCCTTGAGCTGTGCATAGAACGATTTAAAATCAAAATCCGCATTCGGATAAAGGAAAGAAGTTATGACGGGAGACTGTATAGCATCAGGCAACAGAGTCTTGAAGCCGAGTGAGCGCATACCTTCTACCAATACCTCATGATTTTTACAGTATCTTTGATGACGTGCCTCTACCCCTCCTTCTTCAGCCAATTCATCCATAGCCTGTTTAAAGGCTCTCACCACATGGGTAGGCGATGTGAAACGCCACTTTCCATGTCCTTTTTCCATCGTTTCCCACTGATCGTAAATATCGAGCGAAAGGGATTTGGAAACACCCTTGCAGCGCATCAGTTCCGACTTGCGGGCGATGATAAAACCGAATCCCGGTACACCCTGGATACATTTATTGGCGCTGCTGATAAGAAAATCAATACCCAGTTCCTCTACATCCAAAGGCACTCCGCCAAAGCTGCTCATAGCATCTACAATCAGCTTCTTTCCGTGCATCTTTACGATGTGGGCTATCTCCTTCAACGGGTTCAGCACGCCGGTAGTGGTTTCGCAATGTACCACCGATACATGTGTAATCTCCGCATTATGTGCCAGATAATCGTCTACATAGCTGACGGACACCTGCTCCGTTTCGTCAAAGGCCAGCATATCGTAGTTGATACCATGATACTCAGCAATATTTCCCATACGGTCACCATAAGCTCCATTGCTCAAAATCAGCAGTTTGTCACCCGGCTTAACGGTACTTCCTATAACGGCTTCCACACAATAGGTTCCACTGCCTTGCAGAAGAACGGACGTATATTCGTCGGTTTGCTTTGTAGCGAGTGCAACGAGGGATTTGCGTATTTCCTCTACGATATGCGCATTATAATCCGCATCCCATGTACACCAATCGGTGAGCATGGCTTCTTTTACGGTTTCGGAAGTAGTAAGAGGTCCGGGAGTCAATAAAATGTAAGGTTTCATATTCTTGATAGTTTAAAGTTATTAATATTATCTATTACGGCAGGAAGTTCTTCAATGGAGTCTACTGTGTAATGGGCTCCGGCAGCCAGCATACGGTTGCGGACATCCTGTTTGCGGAGCTCCAGTTCGGTAGCAGACAAAGCATTCACTTCATCCAGGGTAAGACCCAGTTCGTTACTGCCAAGCACTACGCCCACCGTCCACACTTTGGCATTCACTCCTTCTTTGATGTCGGCAATCGTGTCGCCTACCTTCACAACACAGTCCACCGAGGGAACGGCAAGTTCCGTCATATTCTTATAAATCATATAAGGAGCGGGACGACCGGTAGGAAGTCCGTCGGGCGTGACACAATTATCAACCACATATCCGCGGGCTGCGGCAGCCGGCAACACGACATCCATCATCGCACGGGTATAGCCGGTAGTGGAGCCTATCTTAATTCCTTGCGCACGCAATCCTGATATCGTTTCAACCACACCGGGAATAGGTGTTGTATAATCTTCCAGAGAGGCAAACAACACACGCTGAAAGTCTGCATAGCGCGCCAATATATCTTCCTCAGCATACGGACGTCCGTATTTCTCCTGAAACTCGTTTCTTACGCGGTCTATATTGAACAAGGCGCGTATTTCCTCTACTTTGGTCAGTCCCATGTGAGCACGCGTTTCAGCAGCCGTTACCGGAGTGCCTATCACATTAAAACTCTCCATGAAAGCGGCAACCGGAGCGAAACAGCCGTAATCGACTGCCGTACCTGCCCAATCCATAATAATACATTCAATTTTCTTCATAATTTATATCTTTGAGTTATTTCCCTATCCGTTTATTTTGCCATATCCGGAAGAAGTTCCAATGCAACACGCTTACCGGATAAACCACCCGCCGGGTGGGGAGTATCGAGTTCTTCACCGGAAACTTCCGCATATTTCTCACGACGATAACGCTGTATCAGATAAACTGCCGAACCTATAAAAGCTACACTGCATGCTATACCCACATAACCGGACATCAGATTGTAAAAGTCCAGCCAGTTGACAGCAGGATTAAAGAACTCCTTGAATATCAGCACCACCACTGTACCCGTATAACCGATGAAGTCCAGTGTAATAATGAAAAAGCCCACATTCCCTTTTATCTTGAAACAAGCGATGAAACGCTCGAAAAAGAGTGTCTGGAAACTAAGGTAGACCGTGTAGAGCGACAAGCTTTGAAGGAACAGCCATGTCATGGGCTGCAATTGCAAGGCAGAATAATTGAAAGCCAGAAAACTCAACGTAGCCGTACCGCAAGTGACCAGCCCCAACAGCATACACAACACCTTTATGTTGCTCCGTACTGCGGACATCAGCCCGAACATACACAGAATTATCAATGTAACCGTTGCATCCACCTTGGCAAACGCCCATGACGAGAGTCCCGCCGCATCGACATCGAGTATCTTCACCAGAAAATCTTCCTTGATATCCTGCAATACCGTAACGAACAGATTGGCAAAGAACAACATTACCAGCACAGGCATAAAGTTCTTGAACAGACTTAAACGTGCCTTACTGTCCAGGGCAACCCTTTCCGTGCGCAGTTCTTTATCTGCTTGCGTGGGTTGCGGCATCCGTGTCATCAGCCATCCCAGAAACGACAACAGCGGAAAAGCAAATGCACCGATGAAAGCGGGCATCCAGAATTCACTGATATGCAAATTATCCATCACAAAAAGTCCAATCGACTTTGCGGTCCCCGAACTGATAGCGATGCTCAACCCCATAAGACTTGCCAGTAAATCCGTGACACGACGCCCTTCCAAAAAACTGAAAATCACTCCCCACATACACCCTAAGGAAAGCCCGTTGAAAAACAGGGCAAATACATTGAACGGTTGCGGAAGCGCTCCGAAAAGTACAAGGGAAAGTTCGGCAACCGCCACTGACAGGATAATGAACTTCAAGCGGTTTTCCTTCTTCAACTCGGAAATGACCTTGATACCTATCAGCTTGGAAATAAAATAGCCGGATATCTGTACAATGCTGGTTGCAGTCTTATAGTCCATACCGAAAAAATCGAGTCCGTCAAACGTAGCCGCTGTAAATGGTTTACGCAATGCATACACCAAAGAATAAGAGAGCAAAGCAGCTCCACCCGCCCAAAGAATGAATAAGGCATCAGATAAATTCTTATTGGAAACTGTGAGTTCTTTTTTACCGATTATCGCATTCATGACATCTATCTTGTTTTTGATTCCGGCAGCAAAAGTAAGGCGGTATTTTAACAGCAAAAATGAATTCCCATTATTAATAATATTCATGAAATCAACATTTTATAATGTAACATTAATGCAATATTAATGTAATGAAAGCATAACATCCCACGGCTTTCTTTGCAGACATTTTGAATAAAGAGCCATTATACCACAACGAGATGAACGAACTGCCTGAAATATACAGACGCATTGAATACCTGCGCAACAAAGGTGTAAAAATGAAAGAGATAGCCGACCATACCAATATGGCGGCAAGTGTACTGTCCTCGCTCTACTCAAGCGTATTGCCTACCTATATCGGATGCATTAAAAAAGGGAATAATGAAGAAGAAGCATTGGACTACGCCCTGTCGCAAGTGAACAATGTATCGAAAAAACGCCTTCTCGGCAACCTGAAAGAACTAAAAGAACAGTTGTATGCACTGGAGCCTGCGGTTGCCACCGGACAGAAAGAGAATCCGTTTCTGGACATGCTGTCGGAAGAGATGCTCCGTTCCGTACAAGACGCATATAACTACAGCGGCATATACATCAGTTACAGCCTTTCCTCTTCGACCAATGCCCTGAAAGTAGAGCCTTATCTTATCACAACATCCGAAAACAACGGCTATGTGAAAGTCGTACACATGAGCGCCTACAATACCACCCATTTCGGAACAGGTATTTTCAGCAACCACCAGAACTCCTACATCATATTCAATGAACGGGAGTCACCGCAAATGGCACTGTTCACAATCTACCTGCAACTGCCTATGTACGATTTTCCACATATGCTCAAAGGGCTTTACCTCTGTCTCGACTACAACCGCAACCCGATAGCCCGAAGAATACTGTTCATCAAACACTCGGACAGCACCGGCATGGACGACTTTCTGGAACTGAAAGGCACTATCATCCCCAAAGAAGAGCTGACGGAAGAACAGATACCTTATTATAACTATACCTGCCAGCCGGGCGATTATATCAAAACCTGCTCCGTTCCTTCTCCTTTGTTCAACGAAAAAGATTTGGAAAGAGAAAAAAAGATGCTGGAAATCTGAGCATTGCCCGCAACAGAGCGACTTTGCAACCTGGTTGCATTCCCTATTATCTACCTTTGCATCAAAAACAAGAGATAATATGGGAAATAATAATTGTACATGTTGTTGTGCACACGGTAACGCACAGCCAGACAAGCAACCGGAACACACCGGTTTCTTAAAGGAATACGGGAGAATCCTGCTTTCGGCCGCTCTGCTTTTCAGCGGAATCATCCTGAAAGCTACAGGTATGGAATTCTTTGCAGATGATACTGTTATGTTTGCCTGGTACCTGGCGGCATACCTGCCTGTAGGCCTGCCCGTACTGAAAGAGGCGTGGGAAAGCATCCTGCAAAAGGACATTTTCAGTGAATTCACACTGATGTCCATCGCTACATTAGGAGCTTTCTATATCAAGGAGTATCCGGAAGGCGTAGCCGTAATGCTGTTCTACTCACTGGGAGAGCTATTTCAGGAAAGGGCGGTGAGTAAGGCAAAGCGGAATATCAGCGCACTGATTGACGTACGTCCGGAAACGGCAACAGTCATCAAAGGCAATGAGACCGTTGTCACATCTCCCCGCCACGTACAGACGGGCGACATCATCGAAGTAAAAACCGGAGAACGTGTTCCGCTGGATGGAAAAATGCTGGATGAAGCTGCCGCCTTCAACACTTCCGCACTCACAGGCGAAAGCATACCGCGCACCATCCGTAAAGGCGGGGAAGTCCTTGCCGGAATGATTTCCACGGATAAGGTTATCAGGGTGGAAGTAACACGGCCTTTTGAGAAGAGCGCGCTCTCACGTATACTGGAACTGGTACAGAATGCGTCCGAACGTAAAGCACCGGCCGAACTGTTCATACGCAAGTTCGCCCGCGTCTATACGCCGATTGTAACCGGACTGGCGGTATTGATCGTGCTGCTCCCTTTCCTCTATTCATTGGCAAACGCGCAGTTTTCGTTTATCTTTAACGACTGGATGTATCGGGCACTTGTATTTCTGGTCATCTCATGCCCCTGCGCCCTGGTAGTAAGCATTCCTTTGGGATATTTCGGCGGCATCGGTGCCGCATCCCGTCTGGGAATACTGTTTAAAGGCGGCAATTACTTAGATGCCATTGCCAGAATCAATACGGTGGTCTTCGACAAGACGGGCACGCTGACCAAAGGAACGTTTGAAGTACAGTCTTGCCATACCCCGCAAGGCATATCCGAAGAGAAGCTGCTTCAAATCATAGCTTCTGCGGAACAAAACAGTACACACCCCATAGCCAAAGCTATCACCGGGTATGCAAAGCAAAGGCATATACTCTTGTCTCCGGCAACAGAAGTTACAGAAATTGCAGGCCACGGACTCGAAGCAAGGATAGACGGACAGCGTGTCTTGGCTGGAAACACCTGCTTACTGTCCGAATATAAGGTGGAATACCCGCAGGAATTATCCGAAATCGCCGATACGGTGGTAGTCTGCGCCATAGATTCAGCCTACGCAGGTTATCTGCTGCTATCCGATACACTGAAAGACGATGCCTGTACAGCCATAGAAGAGCTGAAAGCTTTAAATATCAATAATATTCAGATATTATCGGGAGACAAGCAGGCAATTGTCACTAACTTTGCAGAGAAGTTAGGGGTAGCGCGAGCGTATGGCGACCTGCTGCCCGACGGTAAAGTAGAGCACATAGAGGAACTGAAACGAAACACTGCCAACCGGATAGCCTTTGTAGGCGACGGCATCAACGACGCTCCCGTCCTTGCCCTCAGCCATGTAGGCATCGCAATGGGCGGACTGGGCAGCGACGCCGCCATCGAGACTGCCAATGTCGTAATACAAACCGACCAGCCCTCAAAAGTAGCTACTGCCATTTGTGCCGGCAAGCAGACACGCCGGATTGTATGGCAGAACATTTCGCTGGCTTTCGGAGTTAAACTATTGGTACTGGCTTTAGGTGCCGGCGGACTGGCTACCCTGTGGGAAGCTGTCTTTGCAGATGTCGGCGTGGCTCTTATCGCCATAGTAAATGCCATCCGCGTACAGAAACTGATAAAATAGAAAGGGAAAAGCATATGAAAGAAAAGGATTATTTAGCCTTGTTGGCAAAGAGAGAGATACAGCCCACTGCCATACGCATATTAGTATTGCAGGCCATGCTCAAGGCAGGACGCTCCGTCTCTTTACTCGATTTGGAAAATATGCTGGATACGATTGACAAATCCTCTATCTTCCGCACCATCACCCTTTTCCTTTCTCACCACCTGATACACAGCATCGATGACGGGACAGGTTCTTTTAAATATGCGGTATGCAGTGCAAGCTGCTCTTGCGAAGTCAACGACCTGCACACTCATTTTCATTGCGAGAGTTGCAACAAGACATTCTGCTTCCAGAATATCCCTACACCGGTAGTACAAGTACCGGAAGGGTTTACGCTGAACAGCATCAATTATGTACTGAAAGGGCTTTGTCCGGAATGTGCGGCAAAAGACAAGCAGAAACAAAATTTCAAGACGCAATGAAGAAAACAGTATACCTGTCGCTTATGAAGATTATATTATCTCCCTGCATTCTTTTGTAATCTAAAGTATTTTGCCTATCTTTGTAAGAATCAATATATTAAATAATGACAAATAGCAACGAAAATCAGATAATCCGTTTTGACTGGGCGATGAAGCGCCTGCTCAGGAACAAGGCTAATTTCAGTGTCCTGGAAGGTCTGCTCACTACGTTATTGGGTGAAAAGATCATTATCCGGCGGCTTCTTGAGAGCGAAAGCAATCAGGAGGACGAGTATGACAAGTATAACCGCGTCGACATGCTTGCCGAGAATTCCAAAGGTGAGCTGGTATTGATAGAGGTACAGAACAATAATGAATATGCCTACTTCCAGCGTATGCTGTTCGGCACTTCCAAATTAGTGACCGAGTATATCAATAGAGGAGAAAGCTATGACAAAGTCCGCAAAGTCTATAGCGTTAATATCGTCTATTTCTCTTTGGGACATGGAACTGATTTCGTTTATCATGGAAAGACGGAGTTCAGAGGTATCCACACCAATGACCTTCTTGAACTCACCCCCTTCCAAAAGCAGACATTCAAGGTGGATACGGTGAGCCAGTTATATCCCGAATATTATATTCTGAAAGTAAACGATTTCAATCAGGTAGCCAGGAGTCCTTTGGAAGAATGGATTTATTATCTGAATACCGGGGAGATACCTTCTACAGCTACAGCTCCCGGTCTGGAAGAGGCCCGTGAGAGGTTGAAACTGGACAGCATGACCAAGGATGAGCTTGCTGCGTATTACCGCCACTTGGATAATATTGTAATCCTTCGTGACAATATCAATACCGAACGTGAAGAAGGAAGAGCTGAAGGCAAAGCCGAAGGTAGGGCCGAGGGCAGAGCTGAAGGTAGAGCCGAAGGTATTGAAGAGGGGTTGAATAAAGGATTGGCAAAAGGTCATAAAGAAGGAGTAAAAGAAAGTGCCCGTAATTTGAAAAAATTAGGTGTGGCTATTGAGGTCATTTCACAAGCTACCGGATTATCTAAAGAAGAGATTGAAATATTATAAAACGTTTTTTGAAGGCTCAGCGGAAATATCTGGTTGGTAAGTTTTAAAATTAGC